>ULUS01031741.1_pt1 | contig 20074 bp, 15 predicted proteins | sample 1958761 | NCBI WGS metagenome assembly ULUS01 (sample SAMEA4835767, study PRJEB28245) | human gut metagenome | biome: gut microbiome; material: fecal sample | place: Denmark | collected 2008
TGAATTTTAATAACCATGCGATTTTATCGCATCAGTACTAATTGATAATCTATTGCTTAATCAGGTTGCGGGTCACGGCATTGAAGAACAACTCCAGATTGAGCTGCGTCTCCTCGCTGCCCTCACGCCGCGGAGCTATCACGGCATTGCCCTGGAGTGTGGGCTCGGCATAGACCACGTCGGGTGTCATCTCGGAAGGCTGGCGGAGCTCGAAACTGTATTTCTCCGTGATGGCAGCCGTGGAACCGTCAAACTTGAGATGCCCCTCGTCGAGAATGAGAACGTGGTCGAGCAGCGCCTCCACATCGTGCACCTGGTGGGTGGAGATGATGATGATGCGGTCCTCGCACATGCTGTTGGCCACGGCCTTGCGGAAAAGGCTCTTCGAGGGAATGTCGAGACCGTTGGTAGGCTCGTCCATGAGGAGCAGACGGGTGTTGGCTGCCAGGGCAAAACTCATGTACACCTTCTTCTTCTGTCCCATCGAGAGCGACTTCAGGTCGACCACCTCGGGCATCTCGAAATCACGCAGGCACCCACGGAGCACCTCCTCCGAAAAACGCGGGTAGAACCGGCGGTTCAACTCGATGAACTGCTTCATCGTCATGCGCGGCAGGTCGTATTCCTCGGGCACAATGAATATCTCCTGCAGCGCCTCTGCCCGGCGTTCCTTCATGTCCATGCCCAAAAACTTCACCTCGCCCCGGGGTGCACGGAGCAAGCCGCTCAACAGATAGAGCAGTGTGCTCTTGCCTTCACCGTTCTTGCCGAGCAGACCGTAGATGCTGTCCGACTCGAGCGAAAGGTTCAACCCGTCGAACACCCGATGACAGCTGCCGGGATAGCTGAAATGCAAATCGTTGATTCTTATCATATTGTCTTTTCCTTTTAGTGTACCACTTTAATAGAACACTGCAAAAGTAGGTTATTTAACTGGAATGTGCAAACTTTTCGGGAAAAAACTGACGGGAAAAGCAAAATTATCGGCACGCCATCACCGGAAAAAGCGGAATAATGATTAACTTTGTAGAGCAAAAAGAACACAAACAAAGCATAAGTATGAAAACAAGAATCACCGAACTTTTCGGAATCAAATATCCTGTCATCCAAGGAGGAATGGCATGGTGCAGCGGCTGGCGGCTGGCGGCAGCGGTGAGCAACGCGGGCGGACTCGGACTGCTGAGTGCCGGATCGATGCACCCCGACACGCTCCGCGAGCACATCGCCAAAATGCACGCAGCCACCGACAAGCCCTGGGGCGTGAACGTGCCGCTGATGTATCCGGAGATGGAACAGCTCATCGACATCATCGTGACGGAGGGCGTAAGAATTGTGTTCACCTCGGCCGGCAGTCCGAAGAAGTACACCCAGCTCTTCCACAGCCACGGCATCAAGGTGGCTCACGTGGTGTCGAGTTCCAAGTTTGCGCGCAAGTGCGAGGAAGCAGGCGTAGACGCCGTGGTGGCTGAAGGCTTTGAGGCTGGCGGCCACAACGGACGCGAAGAGACCACCACGATGACCCTCCTGCCGCAAGTGCGCCAAGCCACCACCCTGCCACTCATCGCTGCCGGAGGCATAGCCTCGGGTGAAGCCATGCTGGCAGCTGAGGTGCTCGGAGCCGAAGGCGTGCAGGTGGGCACGGCATTTGCCCTTACCCAGGAAAGCAGCGCCTCGGAAGCGTTCAAAAAACGGTGCACACAACTGGAAGAGGGCGACACCATGCTCTGCCTGAAGATGCTCGCTCCCACACGTATGGTGAAGAACGACCTCTACTGCCGACTGCTCCAGGCTGAAAGCGAAGGGGCAGCGCGCGAAGACCTGCGCCGCATCGTAGGGACGGCTGCCGCCAAACGCGGCATCTTTGAGGGCGACCTGGAAAACGGTGAACTGGAAATAGGACAGATAGCTTCTGCCATCAAGCAGATAAAACCCGCGGCACAGGTGATGGACGAAATCATTGACGGCTATCACAAGGCGCTCGGACGGATGGCAGCCAAATGAAAAAGCGACAGGCGGACTCCGCAATACCGGGAATCCGCCTGTCTCACTATAAAATCTTAAATCATGCTTTCTAATCTCATGTGGCTGAGGACCAATCAGTTGAAATGAGGGCCTCCGAACCACGTGCCTGTTGAGGTCATGACCGCAAACAAGGCTACATACATCATCATGTCCATCTTACAATCTTTTTATAAAACCTAAAATCCTATTCTTATGATAACACTAACCTAAAGTTTGTCGTCCTTCATACAATCTGTATTTTACCCTTGACTTACCTATCGGTTATCCTTTTCCAATCTTAAACCTTCTTTTTCTTTTCACACTGCAAAGTTACATCAGAATGGAATAAGCTGTACAACTTTCTGTCTACATTTTTCCCAAATTTACCTTCTTCTTGACTTAAATCAAATGTTGTGTGCGCACACAACAAGCAAATGCCAACGTTTTGATGCCTATAAAGACAGACTAACCGACCGTTAACGGCACACTAATTGAACGATAACGGCACACTAACAGAAGGCTAACATCTGTAAAAAGTCAGTTACAGTAATGTTTGTCGTACACCTGACTTGATGGAAGGTAAAAAAGAGCGGGCAACCATCCAACAGCCCATCAACCCGCTGAAAAAAGAGAAAAAATCCCTGTTCAATGGAAAACAAGACAAAAAGGGTGCTTCCGCAATTTGGAGTGATGATTGTAAGCCTGCGTCCAGACCTAAATGAAAATGCGGACTGAAAGACCTATCTCTACGCTGTCCATGGCAAGCAAAGCGACTCTTTGGGCGACAAGACTAACAAGCACATCCTGCAAAGGGAAAAGCAAACTGAAACACAGGCGGTTATCATTACTCCTACTCCCTTCAGAGCCTGATGATAACAGCAGTCTACGCAGGGTAATGCCTATGGTCGATGAACAAGAAGGAATTTTCCCCAGCATATCTATCAACGCAAAAACAGCAATAACCGATATCACTTCCAATTACGGGAAGCCCCACAAAAAAGGGCCTCCCTTTTGAGAAAAGGAGACCCTCAGATATTGTATAAAGAAAAAACTAATTGTTCTCAGGACGGAGCTGACGTACAGTCTCAGCAGCACGCCACATTTCCTTGTCATGCATAGCCTTGAGTTCTGCATTGAGCTTCTCGCGGTAGTCAGGCTTAGAGTTGCTGTCGATAGAAATCTGAGCCTCGTTGCCAGTCTTGACAGAGAGGTAGAGCCACTCCATAACAGGCTTGATAGCCTCGCGGAAACGAGGAGCCCAATCGAGTGCGCCACGCTGTGCTGTGGTAGAGCAGTTGGCATACATCCAGTCCATACCCTTCTCGGCGAAGAGAGGCATCAAGCTCTGTGTGAGCTCTTCTACAGTCTCGTTGAAAGCCTCAGAAGGTGAGTGTCCGTGCTCGCGGAGCACATCATACTGAGCCTCGAGCAAGCCCTCGATGGCACCCATCAGTGAGCCACGCTCACCGGTAAGGTCGGATGTGGCCTCACGCTGGAAGGTTGTCTTGAAGAGGTAGCCTGCACCGATACCGATACCGAAGGCGATGGTCTTCTCCTCGGCCTTGCCTGAAGCGTCCTGATAAACTGCGTAAGAGCAGTTCAGACCACGACCTTCAAGGAACATGGTGCGGAGTGATGTACCAGAACCCTTAGGAGCTACCATAATTACGTCAATATCCTTTGGAGGAACTACACCTGTGCGGTCGTTCCAGTTGATTGCGAAACCATGTGAGTAATAGAGAGTCTTGCCCTTTGTAAGATACTTCTCGATTTTGGGCCAAACCTGAATCTGACCTGCGTCAGAGAGCAGCATGCAGATGATGGTACCCTTCTCGGCAGCCTCTTCGACAGAGAAGAGAGTCTTGCCTGGAACCCAACCGTCTGCCACGGCCTTGTCGTAAGTCTTGCCTGGACGCTGACCTACGATGACGTTGAAGCCATTGTCACGGAGGTTACCTGCCTGACCAGGACCCTGAATACCATAACCCAAGACTGCGATAGTCTCGTTCTTCAATACTTCACGTGCTTTTTCCAATGAGAACTCTTTGCTGGTGACTACTGTTTCTACTACGCCACCGAAATTCATTTCTGCCATATTGTTATTGTTTTTGTGCGGCTTTCGAGCCGCGGTTTACTATTTATCTTTTTAAATCGGGTGCAAAGATAATGAATTAAAACGTAACAACCAAATAAACTTTCAATCTTTTACAAAATTAACTTTGCACCTACAAACCTCCACGCACTGTCCTTCCGTACCTGTTTCTTTGTCAATGCGGATGTTGAACTCGCCCTCGCCCACTTCCTCACGCCAGAAGCTCAGTCGGTCGCCACCATGGCTTTCTGCCACATAGGCCACCTCAAAACGGCTGATGCGGTGAGTCTTGTACCAGTCGATGGTGAAGAGGTCGAGCACGTGCTCGATGTATTTCACACTGTTCACGTGGCCGTTCACGTCCACATCATTATAATAGGTGTCGATGGTACGGACGTATTCAGCCTTGTCGCTCATCTTCACTCGTCCCGACTTGGCTATGGGGCAAGGTGTTTCAGTGTCGATGTATTCGCTGATGAGTCCGTCGTGGATGGCAAAGAGGTCGGTGGGCTGACGGCTCTCCGTGTCGATGAGTGCCCACACACTGCGGCCGTAGCCATACACTTTTCCGTCTTTTCCGTGGATAGCAAAGTTGCGGTTGGTGAAATAGCGCAGCGCGTTGTCCACCCATGTGTCCACCTCAAAGTGTTCGTAAGCCTTGGGCATATCTGTCATCTCCACCGCCAGGCGCGATAACACCCAGGTCTTGTGGAGCGGGTTGAGATAGTTCATGCCAAAGCCGCGGTCGTTGGAATGGTAGTCGGCGGCGTTGAGCAGATGGTTGCCCAGATGGCCCATGAAAAGCCTGTGGGAGAAGTCGCAGTGGAAAGGCTCGGCTATAAATTCGTAGGTTCCTACCTTAGTCTGTAAGTTCATCGTCCTTGTTTTCTTGTTGATAAAGGTAGTCGCTCACCGGTTCGTCAAAGCTTCTGGTCACGGCAATGCGGCCAGAACGCGAATACTGGAGCAGGCAACCAAAGTTGTTCAAGCAGTCGTAGAGGTCGGTCACGTCCTCGGTCAGTCCGGCAAGGAGCACGGTACTGTAGGTGGGGTTCACCTCCATCATGCGGGCATCGTGCTTGCGGATGGTGCGCGACACCTCGGGGTTGTTGAGCAAAACAGGAGTCGCAATCTTGTAGAGCCCAATTTCATGGATGAAGATTTCGTCGTCGGTGTAGTAGTCGGCCTTCACCACGTCAATCTTCTTCTCTATCTGCTTGGTGATCTTGCGTATCTGGTCTTCGTCGCTCCATGCTGTGATGGTGTACTTGTGGATGTCCTTGATGCTCGACGCCGACACGTTGAGGCTCTCGATGTTTATCTGGCGACGGGTGAACACGGCGGTTATCTGATTGAGAATACCGGCAATGTTCTCCGAATAGACCAACAATGTATACAGTTTCTTTTCCATTTCGTTGTTGTTTAATGTCAGCCTTATGTGTTAGAGTTTTATTTCGAGCATCATCTCGTCAACGCTCTTTCCGGGTGCAGTCATGGGGAGCACGTTGTCCTCCTCCTTGATGGCACACTCGAGCAGTGCCGGGCCGTCCACGGCAAGGGTCTTGCGGATTTGCTCAGCCAGGTCTGCCCTGTCTGTCACCACATTGTAGGCAATGCCGTACGACTTGCAGATACCCTCGTAGCAGGGGTTCATCATCTTGGTGAACGACTTGCGTTTGCCGAAGAACATGTCCTGCCACTGGCGCACATTGCCCAGGTAGTTGTTGTTGAGCAGGAATATCTTCACGGCAGGCTGCTGCTCCATGATGGTGCCCAGTTCCTGAATGCTCATCTGGAAACCACCGTCGCCGCAGAAGAAGCACACGGTGCGGTCGGGCGCGCCAAACTGGGCGCCGATGGCTGCGGGCAAGCCGAAGCCCATCGTGCCGAGACCTCCGCTGGTCACAACAGAGCGTTTCTTCGGATATTTGAAGTAGCGGCAAGAGAACATCTGGTTCTGCCCCACGTCGTTGACCATCACGGCATCACCCTTGGTAGCCTCTGCCACGGCATTGACCACCTCGCCCATAAGCAACGGGCCTTCCGTGGGATGGATGGCAGGCTGTATGACCTTCTCATTCTCCTGGTCGAAGAGCGGACGGAAACTGTCGCGCCACTCTCGGTGAACATTCTTCTTGAGCAGACGTGTGATGGCGGGCAGCGAAATCTTGCAGTCGCCCACCACAGCCACAGTGGTCTTCACGTTCTTGTCTATCTCCGAGCGGTCTATGTCGAGGTGGATGACCTTGGCCTGTTTGGCATAGGTGTCCAGGCGGCCAGTCACACGGTCGCTGAAACGCATGCCGATGGCAATGAGCACATCGCACTCCTGTTCCTTCACGTTGGGAGCATAACTGCCGTGCATGCCGAGCATGCCCATATTGAGAGGATGGTCTGAGGGCAGCGCCGAAAGCCCGAGCAATGTGCGGGCTGCCGGAATGTCTGCCTTCTCAAGGAATTCCATGAGTTCGTTCTGTGCGCCACCCAACTCCACGCCTTGTCCTACAAGGGCAAGCGGTTTCTTGGCGGCATTGATGAGGGCTGCAGCCTCCTCTACGGCCTTCTCGTCGAGCTTGGGATAGGGTTCATAGCTGCGCACTGATTTCACGTGGACGGGTTTCCACTCTGTGGTCTGCACCTGTGCGTTCTTGGGGAAATCGAGCACCACCGGACCGGGACGTCCGGACCGGGCGATATAGAAAGCACGACTCACCGCCCAGGCAATGTCTTCCGGACGTCGGATTTGGTAGCTCCACTTCGAGATGGGCTGTGCCAGTCCCACGAGGTCAACCTCCTGGAAGGCATCCGTGCCCAAGGCACTGACGCCCACCTGTCCGGCAATGACCACAATAGGCGTAGAGTCCATCATGGCATCTGCCACGCCGGTCAGAGTGTTGGTGGCGCCCGGTCCACTGGTGACCAGGCACACACCCACCTCGCCGCTCACGCGGGCATAGCCTTCGGCAGCATGTGCCGCAGCCTGCTCATGGCGCACGAGAATATGCTTGAATGTTTTCTTTTCTCCTCTTGTATAGTCATAAAGCGCATCGAACACCGGCATGATGGCACCGCCTGGGTATCCGAATATGGTCTTCACGCCCGCATCTTTCAGCGAACGCATGAGCGCTTCTGCACCTGTTATCTCTTCTCTTGCCATATTTTCCTGATATATATAACTACAATCTTTCGGATTAGTCTATGATGCGCACACCGCCCTTATCTGCCGAGCTCACGCTCTGTGCATAGGCTCTCAGGGCCTTTGACACCACACGGTTGCGCGTGACGGGCTGTTGCGGACGGGCAGCCAGTTCCTCGTCGCTGAGTTTCACGTTGATGGAACGTGACGGTATGTCTATTTCAATAATGTCGCCCGTCTTGATTTTACCTATATTGCCGCCGGCTGCCGCCTCGGGAGAGATGTGGCCGATGCTCAAGCCGCTGGTACCGCCCGAGAAGCGTCCGTCGGTAATGAGGGCACATTCCTTGCCAAGGTGCATGCTCTTGATGTAGGATGTAGGATAGAGCATCTCCTGCATGCCGGGACCGCCCTTAGGTCCTTCGTGCGTGATAACCACACAGTCGCCGGCCTTGATTTTGCCGCCGAGGATGCCTTCGCAGGCTGCTTCCTGTGAGTCGAACACCACGGCAGGGCCGCAGAAGTGCCACAAACTGGCATCTACACCGGCTGTCTTCACCACGCATCCGTCCTGGGCAATGTTGCCGAAGAGTACAGCCAGTCCGCCGTCCTTGGTATAGGCGTGGTCGAGACTGCGGATGCATCCGTTCTCGCGGTCGGTGTCAAGGCTCTCCCACTGCGCATCCTGCGAGCCCATCTGGGTGGAGAACTTGCGGCCTGGAGCACTGTGATAGATGCGGTCTGCCTCCGGGTCAAGGCTTTCGCCTGTGATGTCATACTTAGCCATGGCCTCTTCCAGGGTCATGCCGTCCACACGTTTAGCCTCGCCGTGGATGAGTCCGCCGCGGTTGAGTTCACCAAGGATACCGAGAATACCACCGGCACGGTTGCACTCCTGCACACTATACTTCTGGGTGTTGGGAGAGAGCTTGCACAGGCAAGGCACCTTACGACTCAGCTGGTCAATGTCGGACATCTTGAAATCTGTCTCTGCCTCCTGTGCCACTGCCAGCAGATGGAGCACGGTGTTGGTGCTGCCGCCCATGGCGATGTCGAGGGTCATGGCATTGAGGAAAGCATTGCGGGTGGCTATGCTGCGGGGCAGCACACTCTCGTCACCCTCTTCATAATATTTCAGAGCATTCTTCACGATGAGACGGGCAGCATCCTTGAAGAGCTGGATACGGTTCTTGTGCGTGGCAAGAATTGTGCCGTTGCCCGGCAGGGCAAGACCGATGGCCTCGGTGAGAGAGTTCATGGAGTTGGCGGTGAACATGCCCGAGCAGCAACCGCAACCAGGACATGCACAACTCTCTATCTTCTGCAGGTCTTCGTCGCTGCAAGTCTTGTCGCCACCGTTAATCATAGCGGTGATAAGGTCTGCGTTCTCACCCTTCCAGCGTCCGGCCTCCATAGGACCGCCACTGCAGAACACGGTAGGTATGTTCAGTCGCATGGATGCCATGAGCATACCCGGAGTAATCTTGTCGCAGTTGGAAATGCAAATCATGGCATCTGCCTTGTGGGCATTGACCATATACTCTACAGAGTCGGCAATGATGTCGCGTGAAGGCAGAGAATAGAGCATGCCGTCGTGTCCCATGGCAATGCCGTCGTCAATGGCGATGGTGTTGAACTCGGCAGCATAGCATCCCATGCTTTCGATTTCCTTTTTCACAATCTGACCAATCTCGTGGAGATGTGTGTGTCCGGGGACGAACTGTGTGAACGAGTTGACAATGGCTATGATGGGTTTTCCGAATTGTTCATGCTTCATGCCGGCTGCCACCCAGAGGGCTCTTGCACCGGCCATTTTCCTTCCTTCCGTGCAAACTGCACTTCTCAACTGATGTTTCATATTTACTTTTCGTTTTATAATATATTTGTGCAAAGGTAGTTCGTTTTTCTCTAATAGCCAACAAAAAAGGCTTAAATATTAAGCCGACAAGCGGAAACAATAAGAAAACCGCGCCATTTTGTGTTAATATGAAAGAAAACCAACACAAACAAGATATAATTGTGCAAGTCCGTTGGGGAGAAACAGAAAGGCAATCTGAACAAGCCACGACATAGACAATTACCATTTGCCCATGACCAGTCTGAGGAAATGGTGAGTCTTCCGGACTGGTGAGTGACAACCATTATTCAATATTGCAGCATCGGCCTGCAGGGAAACATGAGGCTTTCAGCCTGTTTGGTAACAACACCGAAACCGGAACTATAAATCCGACTTCCTATCCAAAACAAAAAAAGGAGTCTTCTCCCGAAAGAGAAGACTCCATCCTATAAATCTTAATTGACGATTAGTCCTTTGTGCTGTCGTTGAAAGTAGCAACGCGGTTGAACTCTACCTGCTCGAAGAGCTTGTCGGTAGCACCCATACCCTTAGTGGTAAGGCGGTTAGCGTTGATCTTGTACTTCTTAACGAGGATTTTCTTCACAGCCTCTGCACGAGCCTCAGAAAGCTTCTGGTTGAGCTCAGCGTTACCCTCTGGAGAAGCATAACCCTTGATTTCAACTTTGGCATCCTTGTGGTTCTTCATGTACTGGGCGATGAGCTCAATGCTTGCCACCTGTGCAGGATCTACTGTAGACTTGCCCTGACGGAAGATAACTGTAGGCTGGAGGTTGGTAGCTGTAGCAGGCTTAGCCACGGGCTTTGGAGCGTTCTGGCAGTCTGTGAGAGCCTTCTGCAGGTCAGCGATCTGCTTGTCCTTAGCTGCGAGCTGAGCGTCCTTATCGTTGACAGCGCCGCGGAGGTTGTTGATCTGTGAGTTCAGGCCGTCGATTTCAGCCTGGTCACGAAGCTGTGCGATTGTGAAGTTGTGTGTGCCGTTTGAGTTCTTGAACTTGTAAACGATACCAGCGTTGAGCTGAACGGCAGAGCGGTTGATGTTATACTTGATGTTGCTTGCCTCGTTCTTGCCATTGAGCGCCCAGTTCATAGAAGGCTCAATGTAGAACTGCCACTGCTTCTTGCCGCCGAAGTTGAAGGCGAAGTCAAGACCGGCCTTTGAAGTAAGGTCGTTGCGGTTACCGTCGATACCTGTCACGGTGTTGTTGCCGAAGATGTGACCCCAACCGAGACCGTAAACGGCAGAAACCTCGAAGCAGCGTGGCTCACCCTTGTAGCCACCGAACCAGTTGCTGAAGTTAACAGTACCCAGCAAAGAAGTGTTGAGGTAGCGAACTACAGTCTTTGTTGACTTGTAAGGCTTGTTTGAGAAATAGGCGTTGCTCTCAACAGCGAGGCCGAACACTGGAGTGAAATAGCGGCCGATGCGGATGCCGGCATTAGGATCGAGGTCGCCCAACCATGAGTGACCTGTTGTCTTGGTTGCTACACCACCATTGATACCAACGTAGAAGTTGTCGAAAGTCTTGCTTTCTGTAACGGTCTGAGCCGATACTGTAGCTGCCATCGCTGCGGCAGCCATTGCTAATACTAACTTTTTCATTTCTCTCTAAAATATAAAATTAAGTAGTTTTCTAAATTGCGTGCAAAATAACACTATTTTTCTGACATGACAAAATTTTTGTAGAAGAAATAGCCAAAAAGGAAGAAATAATTGATACATATTGCTTCCGCTTCTGAAGTTTCCTCTAAATGAGAATGTTCCGTCAGAGTTCTACCACTCTAATAGAATAAGGTGGCAGAGTGAGCGACTTACCGTTTTTTCCTATCTTATTGTCCTTTTTCACGTTGACGTTGTCGGGATTACCTTCAAAACCTTTTACATTAAGTCTTTCCGGAAGGGGTATTCCGTCCACGTTAACTGTCAAGGAAAGCGGCAATACGTTGACCAGCTTGAGCCATGTCTTGCCCGTCTTGCTGTTGCGCACCACACTGGCGCCAATGCGTTCCTTGACAAGTGGTTCAGCCTGAAGTGTGCTCTCCACATAGGTATCGCCGCCATAAATGGAGAAGAGTCGCTGCACCTCGTAGCTGGCAGTGGGTCGCACTTCGGTGTTGCTGAAATAGATGAGATTGGGGTTCCAGTTGTTGTGCTTGTCCTTGGCGAGCAGCGGTGCATAGCTTGCCATTCTAACCACGTCGGCATTGCGCTCCAGGTTGCTCAGATAGAGTGCCTCCACGAGTGCATTGCCCACCTTGCGTCCTTTCGATGCCCACTCACCGAGATACACCTTTGGTCCCTTGCGCGAATAGTTGTCGTAATAGTTGGCATTGTTGATGAACCATCCGGGGTTCTCGTAATAGTGCTCGTCCACCATGTCTACTATGTCGCTGTGGCGCCGTGCAAAGTCCCATCCCTCAAGATAGTCGGCCGACGGAGCGTGGAAGGGTCCAACCGTGCCACAGAGGATGATGCCGGGATAGTGTTTCTTCACCGTGCGGGCTATCATCTCGAACCTTTCTTCAAAGACGGTGGAGATGAGGTCTTCGTTTCCTATTCCTATGTATTTAAGGTTGAAGGGTTCCGGATGTCCTGCTTCAGCTCTGCGACGTGCCCATTGACTGGTGGCAGGGTCGCCGTTGGCCCACTCTATGAGATGAAGCACTTCCTGGCAGTAGTCGGGCATCTTGTCCATCGGTATGCCTCCCTGCTGTCCGGCATAACCATCGGCATTGGCATGTGAATTCTGGCAGGGCACTCCGGCTGAAAGCACAGGCAGGGGCTCTGCGCCGATGTCTTCACAGAACTGGAAATACTCGTAGAATCCCAGTCCTCGTGTCTGGTGATACTTCCAGATGTTGGGTGCAGGCTTTCGGTCTTGCAGCGGTCCGATGGTTTCCTGCCAGTGATAGATGTTGTCTATGCCCTGCCCGTGGCTCATGCAGCCACCGGGAAAGCGCACGAACTTGGGATGCAGGTCGGCAATGGCCTGTGCCAAGTCGGCACGAAGCCCATTCTTTCTGCCCTTGAACGTGTTTTCCGGGAACAGGCTCACCATGTCGATGGCCGCCTCATGGTCCTTCTCGCCCACGATGCGCAACCTGCACGATCGCCACTGTGCTGCAGCCGGTGTGGCAAGTTTAACCTCGTAGCGTTGCCACGTCTCGCCCTTGACGTCAATGCGTTGCTGGGCGAGCACGTTGCCTTCACGGTCAGTGATAGCCACGTTGATGCGCTTTTTCTTGCCGCCGATGACACGGGCGAAGAGCGAGAAGTCGTAGCGTGCGCCCTTGTCTGCTATGCCGTCCCATCCGTCGTTGACGAGCGTGTCGGCAGCGATGATGGCATAATGCGGATTGTTGGCACTCAGAGGATTGTCGGTGGCTATGCGGATGTGACGCGACGCATGCCAGGCAGTGGTGGAGGTCCATTCCTTGCGGTCGGCAGAAGAATATTCAAAGTCGCGGTTCTGCACCAGTTCCGCATAGAGTCCGCCGTCGGCAGCATAGCTGATGTCCTCGAAGAACACGCCCATGAGTTTGTCGCTGATGGGCTTGGTTGCCACGGTATTGACCGTGAGCGTGGCGGCCGTGGAGCTGATGGCGGCGTAGAGCTTCTTGTCGTTGGCCCACCCCACCTTGTCGGCATTTTCTTCCAGCCGGCGCTGCCGGTAGGTAGCCACGAGCGTGTCGAGTTGCGCCTCTCCGATGCTGAACACCTGTCCTGTCACCCTCTTGCCGTCTATGGCGAGGGTGTCCACCGTCCATGCGGCATCCTCTATGGTGCTCGACTGGTCGGCCGTGAAGCGGCGGAAGTCGGCTGAGGCACTCACGTAGCGCGGTCCCCGTTCGGAGCGGTAGTAGATGTCGAACTTGCCCGGCTCGGTCTCGAACACCACCGGACACAGGCATTGCTTTGTGGTCATGCGCGGATAGTCCTGCGGACGCCATGAAATGAGGTCGCGGCTGTAGGCGGCGGCAAAGCAGGGGGCCTTGTCGCTCACCTGCCACACGGCGCGCCATGTGCCGTCGGCGGCATGCACCACCGAGGGGGCAAACATTTTTTTGTCGGAGCCCCATGGTCCGTAGTCGGACGCACAGAGCTGGCCTATTTCTTTCCACTGCCCATCGTTGTCCATATAAGCAGCGTGGAGTCCGGCTTTCGGATCGGGCGAATAGATGAATATCTGCCTTTCCTGCGCCGTCATGCGGGTGGCACAGGCGAGGGCCAGTGCTGCCAACAGAGATTTCTTCATGTCAATCTGTTCAGTTTAGAATATATGTTTCAAGTTCATGCATTTCCCGCGCTCTGCCGTTCGGCCTGCCACTGCAGTACCAACGGCAGAGCGGGTTATTGTTCAGTCAGAATCTGCACAATGCGCTCAGCCGAGCGTCCGTCCCATCTGTCGGGCAGGGCACCCTTCTTCCAGTCGCCGGCCAGAATCCGCTTCACGGCTTCTGCCAGCCGGTCGGCATCCTCGCCCACGAGTTCGTTGGTGCCCACCTTCACGGTTTCCATGTGCTCGGTGTAGCTGTTGAGCGTGATGCAGGGCACGCCGTTGAAGGTGGCTTCCTCTGCCACGTTGCCCGAGTCGGTCACCACGCCTTTGGCATGGGCTGTGAGCCAGCCGAACTCAAGATACCCCAAGGGGTTGACGATGTGGAAGTTGCGGGGCAACCGGAAGTTGCTCAGTGCGGCTGCGGAGAGTGCGCGGAGCGGTGCCACCACGGGCATGTCGCCTGCCGCCTGTGCCAGTGAGCAGACCATGCGCTCGAGATTGGCGCGGTCTGCCAGCAGGGCCTTGCGGTTGAGGGTGAACACGAAGTAGCCGCCCGGACAGAGATGGAGCGTGTCCATGATTTCGGGGCGGCGCAACCGGTCGTGGTTGGCGCGAAGTGTATCCATCAGGATGTTGCCCACCATGTAGACCTTGGAGAGTTCGGCACCCTCCTTGTTGGCTATGCTGTTGCTGCTCATGCCTGCGGTGAAGAGCAGGTCGGAGAGGCCGTCGATGACGAGGCGGTTTATTTCCTTGGGCATCTTCAGGTCGAAGGAACGTGTGCCTGCCACGAGATGCGCCAGGCAGATGCCGCTCTTCTTGGTGACGATGGCAGCCGCCATGGTCGACGAGAGGTCGTCGACAACGATGACCACATCCGTGGAATGACTCTCGAGATATTTCTCGAAGGCTGCCATCACCTTGCCCACCAGTTCGTTGAGACTGTCGCAGTCCACGCCGAGGAACACGTCGGGACGCGGAATCTGCAAGTCGCCGAAGAGGGTAGGTTCGAGGGTGGCGTCGGTTTCTGTGCCGGCATACACCAGACTGTAGTCCACTTCCCTGCCCTGCTGCCTCATGCGCTGCACGGCATGGATGATGGGGGCCACCTTGATGAAGTTGGGGCGTGCGCCCACTACGATGCAAATGTTCTTCATAACCGCTTTGTCCTTATTATTTTTTAAGTGTTTCTATGGCCTCTCTCAAATGGTCGAGTGCCTGCTTGAGGGTGGCACGCTGGGTGCCCACGTTCAGGCGCATGAAGCCTTCGCCTCCCCTGCCGAACATCTCGCCGTCGTTGAGGGCAAGGTGGGCACGGTTGACAAAGAGGTCTACCAGGGAGTCGTGGTCGAGATGGAGCGCGCGGCAGTCCATCCACACGAGGAACGATGCCTCGGGACGGAGGGGCTTGACCATGGGCAGGTGCTCACGGCAGTAGTCCTCCACGAAGAGGATGTTCTGCTCTATGTAGGCGAGCATGTCCTTGCGCCACTGTTCGCCTTCCTTGAAGGCTGCCACGGTGGCAATGGGGGCGAACATGTTGGGTTCGTTGAACTCGTTGGCGCCAAGCCACTTGAAGAACTTCTCGCGTATTTCCTTGTTGGGGATGATGGCCCACGAACTGACGATGCCCGCCATGTTGAAGGTCTTGGTGGGTGCGCCGAAGGTGATGCTGCACTGTGCCGCCTCGTCGCTGACAGAGGCAAAGGGATGGTGCTTGTGGCCGAAGAGCGCCATGTCGCAGTGTATCTCGTCGGAGATGACGAGGATGTGGCGTTCGTGGCAGAAGTGTGCCAGCCGGCGCAGGGTTTCCTCGGGCCAGATGCGGCCGCCCGGATTATGAGGGTTGGCCATGACGAGCATCTTGCATCCGTCTGCCACCTGGGCGAGCTGCTCGAAGTCCATGTCGTAGGTGCCGTCGGGCTGCATGCGCAGAGGGTTCTCCACCATCTGGCGGTCGTTGCCCAGGATGGCGAAGCGGAAGGGATGGTAGACGGGGGGCTGGATGATGATCTTGTCGCCAGGCTGGGTGAACACGTTGATGGCCATGCCTATGCCCTTGACGATGCCGGGAATGTAGCTGAACCATTGTGTGTCCACGTGCCACTGGTGGTGGTCTTCTATCCACTGCTGCACGGTGGTCCAGTAGTCCTTGGGGTCAAGGGTGTAGCCGAACACGGGGTGCTGCATGCGCTCCTGGAGTGCACGGGTCACGAAGCCGGGTGTCTCGAAGTCCATGTCAGCCACCCAGAGGGGCAGCAGGTCGGGGCGTCCGAAGCGTTCCTTGAGGGCGTCCCACTTGAGGCAGTCGGTGTGACGGCGCTCCACCGGGGTGTCAAAGTTGTATGGTGTCATATTCGCTTGTGTTGTTTGTTTCGTTATTCGAATGCCTGTTTCATGTCTGCCAAGATGTCGTCCACGTCTTCCAGTCCGACGGAGAGCCGGATGGTGGTGTCGCGCAGGTCCATGGATCGGCGCAACTCGTCGGAGAAGCCGCCGAAGATGGTGCTGGCGGTGTGGATGGCCAGGGTCTTGTTGTCAAACAGGTTGGTGGCGCGGCGCACCATCTTGAGGTTGTTGAGCCACTTGTAGCAGGCTTCCTTGCTCTCCAGGTCGATGGTGAGCATGCAGCCGCCGGTGGGGCCGAACTGCTTGACGGAGAGTGCATGGTAGGGGTTGTCCTCCAGGCCCACGTAGTTCACGCGCTTGATTTGGGGCAGTTCCCTGAGGCGCTTGGCCAGTTCCAGGGCGTTGGCTGCCTGGAGGCGATAGCGGGCGTTGAGGTTCTCCAGGCCCACGGTCTGCATGTAGGCCACCTGCGGGGTCATGTAGGCGCCGAAGCTGAGGAGCATCTCGCGGCGGATGGTGAGGTTGAAGTCCTTCACCGTGCCGTAGTCGATGATGAGTCCGCCCAGCGATGTGGCACCGCCCGAGATATACTTGGTGGAGGAGAGCACCTCTATGTCTATGCCGAGACTGCCGAGATGGTTCTCCGTGAAGGGAATCATGGTGGAGTCGGCTATGAGGGGTATGCCGTGGCGGTGGGCCACCTCTGCCAGCGCGCTGAGGTCTGCCACCTCGAGCTGCGGATTGGTGAGCGTTTCGAGGAACACGCAGCAGGAGTTCTCGTCGATGGTCTGTTCCACCTCTTCTATGTTGGTCAGGTCGCAGAGCTTGGCGGTTACGCCGAAGCGCTTCATGCTGCCGTTGATGAGGGCATAGGTGTTGCCGAACATGTGGCGCGACGACACGATGTTCTTGCCCGTGGCAGTGAGGGCGAGGAATATGTTGCTGATGGCGGCCATGCCCGAGTTGAGGGCTATCACGTCGTGGGCACCGGTGATGGCTTTCACCTTGTCCTCCAGGTAGTCCACGGTGGGGTTCTCGGCGCGCGAGTAGTCGGGCGAGAGCTTGCGGTAGCAGAAGGCATCCGACATTTCCTGTGCGTCGTCAAATTCGTAGGCTACGGTGTTGTATACGGGCATGCTGATGGCCCCGAACGGGTCTTTGCGTGCGAAAGGCGTGTGTATGGCCTTGGTCTGGTTTTTCATTGCGTTTTGAAGCTTTATATTCTTTGGGTGCAAAAGTACAAAGGTTTGGGCAGAAAACAAAGGAATCGGACAACAAATTGCCGTCCGATTCCTTTGTTTTTCTGCCCTCTTCCGGGGTTCATTCTCCCTTGAAGAGTTCCTTGATGCCTCCGATGCTTCCCATGAGGTTGGTGGCCTCGTAGGGCAGGTAGACAGTCTTGGTCTTGTCGCCCGTGGCCACCTGCTGGAGCATCTGTATGTATTTCTGGGCGAGCAGGTAGTTGGCGGGATTGGTGCTCTTGCCCACTGCCTCGGTTATCTTGTCTATCGCCACGGCTTCGGCCTCGGCCTTGCGTATGCGTGCCTGTGCCTCGCCCTCGGCGCTGAGTATGGCTTGCTGCTTGGCTGCCTCGGCGCGGTTGATGGTGGCAGCCTTCTCGCCTTCACTCTTGAGTATCTGTGCCTGCTTTTCGCCCTCGCTGGTGAGGATGGTGGCGCGCTTGTTGCGCTCTGCCTGCATCTGCTTCTCCATGGCCTGGAGCACGCTCTGCGGCGGCGTGATGTCTTGCAGTTCCACGCGGTTCACCTTGATGCCCCACTTGTTGGTGGCGTCGTCGAGCACGGAGCGGAGCTTGGTGTTGATGGTGTCGCGCGAGGTGAGGGTCTGGTCGAGTTCCAGTTCGCCGATGATATTGCGCAGGGTGGTCTGGGTGAGCTTCTCGATGGCATTGGGCAGGTTGTTGATTTCATACACTGCCTTGAAGGGGTCTACAATCTGGAAGTAGAGCAGCGCGTTGATCTGCATCTGGATGTTGTCCTTCGTGATCACGTTCTGCTTGTCGAAATCATACACTTGCTCCCTGAGGTCGATGCGGTTGGAATAGATGTAGCGTCCGCGGTTGAGGGTGACAATCTCCTTGGCGCGGTCGATGAAGGGGATGATGATGTTGATGCCGGGCTGCAGGGTGGCATAGTAGCGGCCCAGGCGCTCGATAATCTTGGTTTCAGACTGGGGGATGATGACCAGCGCCATCTTGGCGAAGATGACCGCCAGCACCACCAGGGCGATGAGAAAATAGAATGCAAACATAGCTTGATTGGTTTTGGGTTATTGTTTCAGTTTTATTGTTATTCGGGTGTCACGGTGACTATGATGCTCTCGCGGCCCACGATGCGCACGCGGGTGCCTGCGGCTATGGGTTGGCCGTCGGCCGACTGTGCTTTCCAGTCGTCGCCGTCGAGCGCCACACGGCCGTAGCCATTGGCGGCGATGGCCTGGCTCACGCTGCCGGTGCGGCCTATGATGGCATCGGCATTGCTCACCCGGTTGGGTTCGTCGCGGTGAAGGTAGCGCAGGGCCACGGGACGGAGGGTGAAGAGGCACGCCACGGAGAGCAGGACCCACAGGCCGAGCTGAAGCGTGAAACTTCCGGTCACGGCTGCCGCCAAGGCGGTGATCAGGGCACCTACGCCGAAACAGAGCAGGTAGAGGTCGCCGCTGGTGAGTTCGAGCGCCATGAGCGCCACGGCGACAATGGCCCACAGTTGCCAAAGATGAAGGGCGAAGTAGTCTATCATAGAGCGTCGTTGTTTTATAAAGGGTTATTGATTTATGTTGGCACGGTCGTGACAGAGGGTGTCACTTCCTGCGTTTCGTTGTCTTCTTGGCGGTGGTTTTCTTTGCCGTGGAGGCGGAGGCCGAAGCGGCAACTTTTGCGGTGGCTGCTGCTGCGGGCTTGTAGTATTTCAGTGCCTCGGGCATCCACTTCTTGATGTCGGCTATGCGCTGTGCGTCTGAGGGGTGGTCGCTCAGGAAAGCCGGGATGGAACTCTGGGTGCCCTGCGCCATGCGTTGCCAGAAGCTCACTGCCACTTGCGGGTCGTAGCCTGCCATGGCTGCGAAGACGAGTCCCATGTAGTCGGCCTCACTCTCGTTCTGCCGCGAGTAGTGCAGGTTGCGGAACTTGCTGCCCAGTCCGAACACCGACTGCGCCACACTGGTGGTGCCGCTGCTCACGCCTGCTGCCTGGAGCACGCCGCCGAGTATCTGCTGGCCGTATTGTGCCTTGATTTGCTTGCTCATCTGCTCTGCCGAATGTTTGGCCACTGCGTGGGCAATCTCGTGTCCGAGCACGATGGCGAGCGAGGCTTCGTTCTGCGTGATGGGAAGCAGTCCTTCATAGACCACTATCTTGCCGCCGGGCATGCAGAAGGCGTTGGCGCTCTTGTCTTGCACGAGGTTGAATTCCCAGCTGTAGTTCTTCACTTCCTTTTCCAGCCCGTGTTCCTTGAGGTAGGTTTCCACTGCCGAGGCGAGCTTCTGCCCCACCCTTTGCACCATGGCGGTGTTCTGCGCGTTGACAGACCGCTTGGCGGAGTTCATGTATTCGGTGTATTCTTTGTTGCTGAGCGAGAGCACCTGTTCGTCGCTCACGAGTATGGTCTGCTTGCGGCCCGTCACGGGCACGGTGCTGGTGGTGCCGCAGGAGGTGAGCACCGCAGCCACCACTGCCAATAGGATAATCCTGATTCTTTTCATCGTTGCATTTAAGTTTACATGTCTTTCATTGTCTGCCCGCCGGCCTCAACGGCCTTGGGCGCGAGTCGGGGCTGCCGATACACCGCAGTCTCTATCTTTTCTACAAAGATAAGCATAAATTCCGAGACCGCCAAATCTTTCGTGCCTTGAGTGGAGGCACAAGAGTCTTAAAATATGCTAAAACAACTGTTCACCCAACGCCCAACCGTAAGCAGACATAGCTGAAAGGACACTTGCCAACGACGAATCTTTCCACTGCACAAATGGCTGAAAAGGCCGTGTATACGGGCAAAGTGGCCCGAAAAAGACTTACAAGTGTGACAGGTTTCACGATTTTGCACGGTTTTTTGAGGTTTTTGAAGTGTGCAATGGGGGTCAGCAAAAAGCGTGCCAAAAAGTATTGGCGACGGCAAGAATAATGCAGACAGCCAAAGCCTGTAAAGAAACCAGAAAAGGATTCCTCCCCAACAGCCCACGGTCTCATCGCTAAAGGCAGGCAGACAGGACGCTAACGGCACACTAACGAGGCGCTAAGGGCACACTAATGGTAAAATCACCACAGTGGAGATGATTTTCAGCAAAAAACAGGCCATCAGCCACCTCGATTTCGGGAAGCATGCCAGAGGAAGCTACAGGCAAAA
>ULUS01006862.1_pt1 | contig 20021 bp, 22 predicted proteins | sample 1958761 | NCBI WGS metagenome assembly ULUS01 (sample SAMEA4835767, study PRJEB28245) | human gut metagenome | biome: gut microbiome; material: fecal sample | place: Denmark | collected 2008
ACATAGAAAAAGATTACCTTGACTTTTGCAGATGGAGAGGCAAGCATATCCCATCCATCAGAAGACGGAGACAAACAGAACTTTTACTGCTTATATAATAAGGTGTAAACCGAAAATACATTATTCATCATTAAAAGTAAAGCATTATGGCAACAGTAAAAGTAAAGTTCCGTGCCTCCTCGGTAGAGGGAAAGGAAGGCACATTGTATTATCACCTTATCCATCAGCGCAACCTGCGTTGGATCAGTACCGACTATCATGTCTTTCCTGAGGAGTGGAACGACAAGAAATCGGCTATCATCATTAGTGATCGCAATAATCGTCAGGCACATCTACAACTCATCCAGTCAAAGATTGATTGGGAGATGAAGCAGATGCAGCGTATCATCCATGACAAGGAGATGGTGGGCATCCCTTATTCCATAGATGACCTTGCCAAGGAAATCCTGCAATTGCCGCCAAGCCAGAGCGTATTTACATTCTTCCGACAGCAGATAGCCAAGAAAGAGCAGATGTTGTGCATTGGCACCAAGAATAACTATGTCAGTGCCGCAAATCGCTTCATGGAGTTTCGTGGTCACGAAGACCTCGCCTTTTCACAGATGACAAGCGACATGATGGAAATGTACCAAGCATGGCTTTGGAACAGAGACGTAGGTCAAAACACCGTGGCGTTCTATCTGCGCACCCTCCGCACTCTCTATAACAAGGCAATGGAAGCAGGGCAAGCTCCGTCCAACGACATCTTTTCTCACATACAGACCGCTAATGTGAGAACTGCCAAGCGAGCCGTTTCCGTCAAGGATATTCGCAAGATTGAAAAAATGGAATTGCCTCGCGGTTCATCTCTTGACAAGGCACGAGACCTATTCCTGCTCAGTTTCTATCTCCGTGGTATGGCTTTCGTGGACATGGCATTCTTGAAGAAAAGTGACTTGAAGTGCGGAATGATAAGCTACAACCGTCGCAAGACCCACCAAAATCTCAATATTGAATGGATTAAGCCGATGCAAGCCATCGTTGACAAATACGCCGAGCAAACTAAAGACTCTCTTTATCTGCTGCCTATCTTAACAGGCAATGAAACTTCGCCATACACAGCATACCGTAAGGTAGAACACAATACGAACTACAACCTGAAGAAAATCGGCGAGAGGATAGGCTTGAAGATACCGCTGACCACCTATGTGGCACGCCACACATGGGCAAGTATCGCCCTGCACATGAACATTCCGATAGCCACCATCAGCGAGGGAATGGGACACAATTCCTTCAAGACCACACAAATTTACTTACAGTCGTTAGACATGGCAACCATCAACGAAGCCAACGAGCGAATTATCAGGCAAGTATTAGGATTCCGAAATGTGGACAATATATAAAAATAACACATTTGCGATTGCTTTTAGTGTGGTATAAGAATACCAACCTAAAAGCAATCCTTTATAAATGGCATTTTGTCATCTAATCTCTTTTACCCTCCATCTTATCTATGAAGTTGTCGTAAATAAAAGGGTATGCTTCATGGGCATTGAAAGAAATACCGGGACGCAACAGGGTAAGTGTGTCATCAGTGAACTCTGAATCAGCCAATTTCTCCTGCATATTGTTAACAAATTGCTTGTATGATGGTGCTTTGTCAACAACAAATTCCATATATCGCTTATAACATTCCAACACCTTGGAAGTATTGACTTCTTTGCGTTGCAAAGCGACATACAAGTCGAAAAGGTCACGCCCTTTTTTGCGTTGATATAGAGCACGTAACTTTGTGCCAAGTAATTCCTCGAACTGATATGTCACCAATTCTGCTTCACCAGTAAACCAAGAGTTCTTCACATTGAAGTGAACTTTCGTGAGACCCAGTACATTGAAATGTTCAAAGCAGTTGATTTCTACTTTCAAACGGATTTGAACTACAGGCGGTGTTTCTGAGTCAACTCGGAAAAGCATCGTGTTGTTATATCTCTTTTGCTTGGTTATCCTATTGGGTAGCCAATCTAAGACTTCCCCTAATCGATACATAATCGGTTTGATCGGTCCTGCGGTGATTTGCACCAAGTCAATATCTTCACTATATCGTGGCTGAGGTGCTAGATAAAGTTTGTGTAAGGCAGTTCCTCCACGAAAGGCAAGTTGCGAGGCAAGAAAATCATCACTAAAGATGCTTACGAGTGCTCTACAGATAATAAGATCTTGCTCAACCATGTATGGCTCTGCCCATGGAGCATGCTCTTTCCATTCTTGAATAAAAAATTCAGGTATCATATTTCGTCTATTTCTATTGTTTGATTAATAATTACTTTCCATTTTCTGTCTATTTCCATGTTTTCTGTTGCAGGCTTAGATTGCTTCAATTTTACTTTTCGAATGCTCTTGCCTGTTTGTGTAAGTAAGCATTTTAAATCATCAGCAAGTTTTTCTTCTCCTATAATGGATAGAAGAAATCCAAGCCGCTGTATTATTGCCGAACTGAAAAAACCGAGCAAGTTTAGCTTTTCTTTATCCCAACTCATGTTCTCTGACAATTCCACCAAAATTTCAGCAGCCCGACTTAACCCTCCTATTTTTTCTTCTTGACTTACGATGTCTAACGCAGTTAGTTCTACAGAAGACACGTTCATAAAGCCCGTTTGTACTTTTACCTTATTTATATAAGCCGTAGGGATTTGTTTGCGTGAGAAAAAGTTTAGTCGCATTCCGCTTTCCATTTTTGAAACTAAAGTCTTGCCATTGGTTGTAACTTGAAAGACCATAGCACGCTGATGTCCTGCGCCATTGAATGTTGCTGCCGAAAGATGAGATACATAATATTCCCTACTAAGGAAGTTCATCAATTGATTTATATAAAAAGATGGTGGAACTTCTCCTTTAAGTCGATATTCCATAGGGACAGCTACATAGAAGTTATGCCATGGTGTCACAATTACTCCTTTAACTTGTAATCGATATAATGACTTTTGTAAACTCTCGTTATTGGTAAGCAAGGTAAGGTTCATTACATCTTCCTTAGTAAAAATGTAATGTCCACGTATCATTTGATTTTCAATCCAGTCTGCTAAGCTTGTAATATTCATCTAAATTTTGTATTTTGGTCACGAAACTGGACATTTTATGTCCGGTTTCTGGATTACATTGCAAAAATACAAAATAAAAATCATTTTCTTGATACCTAAAACTGAATATGCCACTTTTTTAACTTTAATTAGTTGCACCATACAGAACCATCAACGAAGCCAACGAGAGAATTATAAGAAAAATCCGATTAAGAGAGTGCAATGAAAACTAGTTTTCAGATTGCTGAGCGTGAGGATTTTATCAAAAGATCTTGAAAGAATTGTAAATAAATAGTCATATTTATACCATCCTGAAATGATGGGGTAAAATGTTTAGCAAATTTCACGCTTTCTTCTTATAAGAGTGCAAAAACAGCCGAAACAAGTGAAAATCTGCCATTTGGAGGAGACATCCAAGGCAGATTTGCCTATCATTTGCGCTTTTTTTTATATAGAAATACAGAAAATGATAAAATCTGATATGTAATCCAACTATTTTTCGTATTTTTGTAGCGAATTTGCACTCTTATAAGAAGAGAGTGTAACGAATGTAAAATAAAGATACATGTGCAAAGGCAGTAATGTCTGATACTCATAAATACGATTAAGATTATGCACAACAAGAACAAATTGACTATATCTCCACAACCATCATGTGTGGTTGTAGCTGAGGACATAAAGTAGAGCAGAATTTATGAAACCGGATGGTACGAGTTCTTTTTCTACAGCCGACGAGAAACTTGTTTCTCCAAAGGGCAACCACGTTACGGAGCCAGACGTAAAGACTGGTTCTGCGATAAAGAAGTGTTGTCAATCAAACGGAACAACATGGTCTTACGTCTTTGTTCACAACAGCAAAGTGAAGAAGATGGAAGAACAGTTGGAAAAGGACAAGAGAACCTATTTTGTGCATAAGACCGTGCGATATTTCAAGAAATTGGGCAAGCAAAAGGTGCAGCATCAGGAAGTTCCGACCGTCAGTGGGCTGGTTTTCTTCCAAGGTTATCCCGAAGAAATACAAGCCTATCTCGATGGGCATTTCCCTCACGCCCGTCTGTGTAAGAATTGTAGCACAGGCAAGGTTGCAGAGATATCCGATTCACAGATGCAACCATTCATGCGTGTCACGGAGACCTCTCCTGAGCGCATCCGTTTCCTTCTCCACCCTTATCATTATTATGCTCGCAATCGCATTCTCCTCCGTATCACCACAGGTGAGATGGCGGGATTGGAAGGCTACATCATTCGTATTGACCGAGATCGCCGTCTGGTGATGGACATCGGTGGAATGAGCGTAGCAATCAGCGGTGTTCATGCCGAGCACTTTGAGGAAGTGGAGCAAAGCAAAACCTCAATCACCCATGAGAATATCTTTTATCAGCGCAACTTGCAAGAGCGACAAGTGCTGATAGACCGCTATTTCCATCCTGTAAAAGACGACAAGGAAGTGGCTGCTCAAGCCGAAAATATCGATTATCTGAGGAAATACGCTTTGGACGAGTTGGCGCATAACCGTATCAATAACAATGATACATGGAACATCTTTTCCTTTATCATCGAGGAGATAAACTACTACTATGCGCCCTTTGTAGAACAGTTCAAGGAGCACCTTGACCCCATTATGTGTGAAGGAGGCAAGATACTCCAAGAATTGGAAAAGATTATAGGCAATCCACATATCAGTCCGAACGACAAGACCAGATACGAGAATGATTATCAGGAGATATTGTCGCATTACGAATATTTATTCTAAAAATAGGAATATTATGACACAGAAATACGTATCACAACCAAACATAAATGGTAAATATGAAGTTGCAAGATTCAATGTTGTTTCTAAACAATATGAAGTTATTGAGACAGGATATACAATAGAAAATGAAGCAAAAGAAAGAGCTTTTGAGTTGAATAAGGATGATTATGAATACGAGTATCAAGATGATTTGATAAACAAGTATCATGATTATGCATTATCCAAAGACAATCAAAAGCGAAATGCCGCTGAGGAGTTCTATTCTCGTTTCCCTTACCAAAGAGGTGCTTGCGAGGAAATCTTGGCGGAGATGAAAGCTAACAAAGAAAAATAAAAGATTGACTATATGAGTTTTGACAAAAATAAATATTTAAGTGAGGTTTTGGAGACACATAAGTTGCATCACGTCCAAGAATTTGTAAATAAAGTACAAACCAAACGTGATGAAATAAAGCTAATGTTGTCTAATCACTATGGTAACAAGAAATATACGGCTTTTAATTCTGGAAGCATTGCCAAACACACAGCCACGAATATCAAATTTGATATGGACGTGGTTGAACCATTCAAACGAAATGCTTTTGATACGCTGCAAGCAATGTTCGATGATGTGTATGACACATTAGCGGAGGAATATGGCAGTAATGTAGTCAGGAAGCAGAAAGTGTCTGTAGGTTTGGAGTTTCCAAAAGAAGATGGCGATGATTTGCCAGTACAGATTGATGTAGTTCCTGGTAGAGAGTTATCCGAAGATGACTACAGCAAGACAAAAGACTTGAATCTCTGCTTCAATGAAGATCATTGGGGATTCAAGAAAGGGACATACACAAAGACAAACATTAGTAAGCAAATAGACCATATTAGTGGAAGAAACACAGAACGTAAGGTTATTCGCCTGTTGAAAATTTGGAAGAAACATAAGGATAAAGACTATAAGTCGTTTTTGTTGGAACTGATTAGCATCAAGGCTCTTGACGGCAAGAAATCCGCAGGAATATGGGAAGATTTGAAAACTGCGATGGAATACATCCGTGACAATGTAGCAGAAGATAGTTTTCACCTGTATGATCCTGGAAATGGCAACAATGATGTTGTGGCAGCTATGGATTCTTTCAAACGCCAATCTTTGAAGAATGAAATGAGCATCATGCTAACCAATATTGACACTAACGCAGAGTATTATCTTCCGTTCTACTTCCCTAAGAATGAGAAGTTTGAAGAAAAGCAAGAGGAAGGCTATAAACAAAAAGAAGGATTCAGTGGCGTTTCTTATCCGCAGAATCCTCAAAGATTCGGTTAGGTATGATTGATGAGAATACGATTGAAGAAGTTATTGGAGATTTTTCGTTTGTCAAACTGAAAGATAAGATAAGCGAAGACAGCAATTTCTGCAAGGTGTTTACGATTGAAACAAAAACAGAAGATGGGCAACCTTCTCTGCAATGGAAAGTTCGCATAACCCCATGTTATCCATTCAAGGCTGACAACAGCGAATCCATACACTTCTTCAACACTTCTCTGATAGAATACCCTCATGTAATGCGCTCAGGCTTTCTCTGTTTGCATACACCAAAGGTCAAAAATGCCAAAGAGCAGTTCAAGATAGATTTGTCACGTCTCAAAGAGTGGATAGACAAATACTATATAAGAGGGGAAAAGGATGAGCATTATGAGGAACTTGTGGTTGGACACAATCTCATAGGAGACACCTATTATAGCTTTCTCTACACAGACACTGATAAGGAATTTCCTAAAAACGACTATGGCACTGTTGATTTGACTATGCTTGTGCCTGGAGTCCATGATGGGAAACGAATGGACACCTTCTCGGCAACCACCTTTCACAGCAAGACTACTGTGGAGGAAAATGTTTGCCAATGGGGAAAGGGAAAGGAAAAACAACTGCGCTTTGAGGGAATATACTGTTTCTTGGAGCAAGCTCCTTCCCTTTACGACAAGTTCGTCTTAGAACTATACAGCGATATGTCGTCCTTATTCTCTTGGAGCCAAATGGAATTTCTTTACAAACGTTCCCTGCAAAAAGAAAAAGCCCAAAGGGTTCCTTTGTTTTGCGGCTACAAAATTCCAAATGGAAAAGTTCGTTGGCAAGTGGCAATGCTCAAAGCGGATGATTTCCCCATAAAAACTGAAAAAGTAAAATGTGGAGGAAGACCTATTTTCAACCATACATTTACCAAAACACTCATAGAATGGGCATCAACCTATAACTGTTCCTATGATTATTTCTTTGGAAGAGGCAGCTTGCCATCTTCGATTGCAAATAAGAAAATTTTGATTATCGGTATAGGTGCTATTGGCAGCATAGTTGCTAAGACACTAACAAGATGTGGAGCTAAGTTCCTAGATTTGTATGATGTGGATTTGAAAGAACCTGGTAATATATGTCGGTCTGAATATGACTTTCTTTCGGGTGTTTCAGACAAAACAAACGAATTGAGCAGCATTTTACAATCCATATCTCCATTTGTTCAGTGTGAAATTCCTGTTAAAGCATTGGACTCTTGGATAAAATTAACTATGGGTAATGATGACGCAAAGAAAACGGTACAGGAAGTCTTAGGCAGATATGGCATTATTTTCGATTGTAGCACTGATGACGGAATGATGTATGCATTGGATAAATTGTCACTTAAAGCAAAACTCATAAACCTGTCTATCAGCAATCATGCAAACGAATTGGTCTGTGCAATGGGTTACAATATCACCGAGACTGTCAAGTTCGTATTTAGCAAGTTGGTTGATTCCGACACGGCAGACATGTTTAACCCGACAGGGTGTTGGAGTCCAACATTCAAAGCTTCATATAATGACATTGCTTCAAAACTTCAGTTGGCACTAAAACATATAGTCCGAATGTTATCATCTGATGAGTCAGAAAGTAGTTTCTATATTACAGAATCCCATGACGGGCTAAAAATCAACAGATTATGAAATACGTTATAGGCAATAAGGATATATCGTTGAAGATTAGCCAATTTGTCTTGGATGAAATGTACAGCAAGGCTATGGCCTCCTTTCCTAATGAGACTGGAGGAATGTTGGCAGGACGCATTTCTGAGGATACCCATGAGGCTTCCGTTGAATGTATTGTAACACCTTCCAAAACTGAAAGCTCCCATGCCTCATTCTTACGAGAAACGGATGGCATGGAACAAATATGGAAAGAACTTGCGGAAAAAGGGCTTATCTATTTAGGTGAGTGGCACACACATCCCAATGGTTCTACGATATATAGCCACACAGACTATCAGGCAATGGTTGGTGTCGCTAACGACAGAAATGTATCTTTGTCAACTCCACTATTGTTTGTCTTGTCTGTGAATAATAGTGGCATGACTGATGGACAGGCATATTTATATGATAACGGAATTTTATTGAAATTCGAGAAAATGATAGATTTGAAAGAAATGTTCGCTGGTTTGCAAACCGAAATGAATGCGGCATTGAGCATAAATAGATTTGCCATTCATCATCAAGGAAGTAAAGGTGATGCGACGGAAGACAAATGGATAGAGTTCTTCAGAACTTATTTGCCTAAACGGTACAATATAGATAAGGCTATGGTTATAGACCATGAGGGAAATGTAAGTCAGCAGATAGACATCGTGGTGTATGACGCATTATATACTCCATTCATATTCAATCATGATGGGTTCAAATATATACCAGCCGAGAGTGTCTATGCAGTATTCGAAGTAAAACAAGACATCAAGAACAATATAGAATATGCAGGTCGAAAAATAGAAAGTGTAAGAAAACTTAAACGCACATCTATCCCTATGATTTGTACTGGTTGTACACACAAAGCTCGTGCTTTAAGTCCTATTCTGGGAGGAATATTGTCTTCTACAAGTGGCTATGAACAAACAAGTACGATAGAAGATAACTTGAAAAAGCTTACAGGTATGCAAAGTCTTGATTTGTGTTGTTGTGCAGACAAATACAGTTTCTATATAGAATACGATAAGAGCTTTGCAGAGTTTAAAGGTACCGATACTAAGGAAATATGTGAACGTTATGATTCGCGTAAAGTAAAAGTCGTAACCTTTAACCAGTATTCAGAGAACTCCATCTTCACGTTCTTTTTACAACTTGTACAGTATCTAAAGTTGATAGGAACAGTGCCAGCAATAGACATAAACGCATATTTGGCTACTGTGGGTGAAAAGATAGACATGGATTTATAAGTAAAGAGAATACATTTATAGCGACAATGAATAATTTCAACAACATAAAAGTAGCCGTAGCTGGTACAGGCTACGTAGGTCTGAGCATAGCTACGCTATTGTCTCAGCACCATCATGTCACAGCAGTAGATGTCATACCTGAAAAGGTGGAGAAGTTGAATAAACGTATATCCCCTATCCAAGACGAGTATATAGAGAAGTATTTGGCGGAGAAGCCATTGAACTTGACTGCTACCCTTGATGGCAAGGTTGCCTATAAGAATGCAGACTTTGTGGTGATAGCTGCCCCTACCAACTATGACCCAGTAAAGAACTACTTCGATACTACCCATGTTGAGGAAGTGATAGACTTGGTGTTGGAGGTGAATCCAGATGCCGTGATGGTTATAAAGAGCACCATCCCTGTGGGTTATACACGCAGTCTTTACCTGAAGTATGCCAAGAAGGGTGTAAAGAAATTCAACTTACTTTTCTCCCCAGAGTTCCTGCGTGAAAGCAAGGCACTCTACGATAACCTTTACCCGAGCCGTATCATCGTTGGTTATCCAAAGATTATCGACCGCCTTGAGTTTGCCGAGGAGAACAAGGCAATCCAAAAGGTAACCGACGTGGAAATGCTGAAAGAAGCAGCCAAGACTTTTGCTGCACTTTTACAGGAAGGAGCTATCAAGGAGAACATTGATACTCTCTTTATGGGTATGAAGGAAGCCGAGGCTGTCAAGCTCTTCGCCAACACCTACTTGGCATTGCGAGTAAGCTATTTCAATGAACTTGATACATACGCAGAAGTGAAAGGGCTTGACACCAAGGCCATCATTGATGGAGTTGGACTCGATCCACGAATTGGCACCCATTACAACAACCCAAGCTTCGGCTATGGTGGCTATTGCTTGCCCAAGGACACCAAGCAGCTCTTGGCAAACTATGCCGATGTTCCAGAGAATCTCATCGAAGCCATTGTAGAAAGCAACCGTACCCGTAAGGACTATATAGCAGATGCAGTATTGAAGAAAGCAGGCTGGTATAGCTATTCCGAGAACAATCAGTATGGTGCCGAAGTAAATTCATGCGCCATTGGTGTTTATCGCCTGACGATGAAATCCAATTCCGACAACTTCCGCCAGTCTGCCATCCAGGGCATTATGAAACGTATCAAGGCAAAGGGTGCGGAGGTCATCATCTATGAGCCAACACTCGAAGATGGCAGTACGTTCTTTGGCAGCAAGGTCGTAAACGACATGAATACATTCAAGGCACAGAGCCATGCGATTATTGCCAACCGCTATGACACGTGCCTTGATGATGTGAAAGATAAGGTATATACACGAGACATTTTTAGGCGAGACTAAACATCCTCTATATATCCGAAGATACGATGAGCATCCAGACAAGGACATTCCTTTGGTGTAGTGCCAGGCAAGTCACGATGACCAACTATCTTCGCTTTTGGGAACAACTTATGAAGACGAGTCAATACATCTATGATTCTTTCTGTTTGCTCAGGTGTACGAGTGTCGCATGGCTTGCCATGCTCATCCAGTCCACCCTCATAGCAGATACCGATGGAACAACGGTTGTAAGGTCTTGCATGAGCACCCACTTCAAGCAAGAAGCGATGCTGCGTCATCGTACCATCCTTTCGGATATAAAAGTGATAGCCGATGTCATAAAAGCCACGGCTCTTATGGTCACGACGAAGTTGTTCCACACTATAGTCTTGATTGCATCGGGTTGCCGAGCAATGCAAGACCAAGAATCTTACGGAATCGGCAGACATCATCAGTTTGCCGTCCTCCACTCTGGCAAGGAGAGTGCGCTCATTGCGCACCAACTCCTCACCGATAGACAAAGGGAATTTTTCTTTAATCATACCAATTTGTCATTTCTCATTTCTCATTTGTCATTAAACGAAGTTAGCGCACGAACTTACTCCTAATGCTGTCAGCGCAGCGATAATCGCTTGAACGATAGCGTTCAGAATCGAAACCCAAGAAATCTTCTTGGAACCATTTCCGAAATTTTCATTTTGATTACTCATATACATTCATTTTAAAAGTGAAACTTCATTTAAAGCTCATTATCGCCATCTATAGATTCTGCCTCGGTTTCATTATCGGAACCGTCACTACCGCTACCTCCAGAAGGAGTAGAGCCGCCACCCGATGGAGTGCTACCTCCGCCTGTAGAAGGAGTGTTGTCACCATCGCCAGACGGCTTGTTGTCGCCATTCTCGGTAGAGATTGGCTTCTTCTTGGCCGCCTCCAAGTCAACATTCGTCTCGTTGGCTTTCACAGCCTTGATGGTAGCAGCCTGTACCGCACGGCTTGCCACAAGATTGAACTCAGCCTTGGAACGAAGGTTCTCAAAGTCCTCTCCTGGATTAAAGAGAATATTCACCTCTTTAATATTGTCCTCGGAAAACTCTTTAAGAGTAGCTGCTGGCTCGCTGGTGATGGAGATGCTAAAGATACCCAACTCGCCGAACTGAACCTTGTTGCCCATCAGCAACTGCTCCACAAGGCAAGCGCAGGTGTCGCTCACTACTCCTTTCACCGTACCACGAGTGAATACTCCGTTGTGATCAGAGATATGCTTTACAAACTCATCGAAGGTCAGCACCTTTCTCACTTGGTTCTTGGCGTAAGCCATTTCCACTGCGTCCTCCTTCAAAGGACTCTTCCACAAGAAAATAGAATAATCTATCATATTGTTGCCCATCGTCGGTATGGGACTTCGTGTTTACACAGACCTTATCTGTGCCCGACAGAAAGTTAAACATAAGTTATTTCAAAGAACTTGTCAGACGTGTAATGTCTGATTGACGATTGCAAAGGTACGATGAAAATGAGGCTGAAAAAAGAAACGAACGATGGTGCAAGTTTCTTCTTTCTTTCACATTGGAAATCATTAGTTTAACAATTTTAAAAGAAAGCAATATGGACAATCAAAATAATGACAAACAAGATCGTGGCAACACCATTTTCAATATCAACCATGTTGAAAATCTTATCAATGGTGATATAGAGACCTTTAACAACATCCATAATGATGGTGAGGTCAAGAAGTCGAAGCCATCCGCAGAAGATAACATAAGCAAAGGTGATAGGCTTCAGCGTCAGATGGAAATCTTGCAATATGTCTCCAATCTGAAAGACTTTGTAGCCAAGGAATGGCAAAACCGCTATGATGACCTGTGGAAAACCATCTTGGAAGATACTGAGGTAGCTTGTGTCATATACGACCCAGGCAAGCAGCAAAACACTACCTTTAATCGCAAACTTGTAGCCAACATTATATATATAATGTGTAAACTGGATGTGATAGAAGAAAGCAACGTCACGAAACTCACTTTGGCACTGGAGGGAAACAAGGATAGTTCCGTAAGAGGACAGTTGGCTGTAAACCCAAGCGATGAGGTCATTAAGAAACGAGTAGAAAATATTGTTGGAAGGAAATGAGTGAGAATCAGATCATACATGACGATGGAAGTAGCCAACATGAGAATCAGATAGATAGGGTTGAAAACTTTGTTGTAGGACCAAAGAACTTCAACAACTATCACAACTCCATTGTCATTAATCTCACGGTCAATGTAACAGGTGATTCATCCGAGGCAGAGATTTCCAAGATAATCAAGACTGCCACGGAAAGATTACAGATAGGACTAAAGGAAATTTTGAAAACCAACTTCGATGGCGAAGGACGGACAGAACATCCTACTTACCAGTTGGAAGGCGATGCGGAGGCATTGGCAGATTTGCTAACAGAAGTGAATCAAGAGACAGATTTGAAACAAAAGTCATCATGTGTCTTTATCTCCCATTCACATCACTTCCGTCGTGATGACCTCACTTTATCACAAGTGATTTCTCTCTGCCATCATATTTCTAAAAAAAAAAATCATGAAGATAGATTATCATACACCATTACAAGTGATAGCCAATTCCTTAAAACATTACCATGACCTTACGGTTAAGGTTGAGGAAACCTTTGGCATGGACTTTTTCCCAAGCAATGAAGCTGTCAATGAAAATGGAAAACCTATCTATGTATTGAAGTTCAATCCAAGGGTACAGGACATTCTTACTTTGTACAACTTGGCTTTGGAACGAGGATATGACACAGGCAAGGCAATAGTACATTACACCCTCTTTTATGCGTTTTTGGAAACCGACAACTATAAGGAGGCACACCGCCACCTCGATGCCTTCCGCTCTGAAATAGCCAATATGCCAACTGTCATATATGGTGCTGAAGAGCGAGCGGAAGATAATGGTCAACTTTTGATACAGCTGTTTTTCGTACTTTATCATGAGGCATTTCATATCATATTCCGCCACAACCCAGAAGCACGAAAGGCATCATTGGCTACAACACGGGAACTACTGAAAGACATCAAGACAGAATGGGAAGACCTCAACTCTATGGCGGCTGATGAAGAAATGATGAAGCATCCAAAGGTGAAGCAGAGCATAGCAGACTTGGTGCCACAAGCATTATCCCAAGAAGAGCAAAATGCTTGGAAAGCGCAAATCCGCAAGAATATGTCAAAGGATATTTTCCCTGCAGATTACATTGATGAGGTGCTTAATGGTGATGACACGTTGTTGGAAGAAATCTCCTGCGACCGTCAGGCGTGGCTCAACCTTCTACCCCTGTTCAAAGAAGACGGTGCAACCCCTGAAGACATGCTTCATCTTCACCTCTACATGTTCGCCATATTCAATGCGATGGATTACAACAAAAACTTGATGTCAGAGTTGATTCCTGCCAAACATGAGGGTTATCAGTATAATGGCAAGCGAGTGGTGTTGCGTCACAAGGCTTTCAAGGCGTTGCTGCGACAATATTCGCCTGAAGTTGACAAAGTGATTACTACCGAATACAACGACTTGCAGAAAGGATTAACTTCAATCTTCCGCTCCTCCATCATGGCGTTTTATCAATATGGCGAAGACTTGCATGAAATGTTCTTGAAAAGTGAGAAGAATGCAATGCCTTGTCCTGATTTTGTTAAGAACGAGGCGTTAAACGAAGATATGGACGCAATTATAAGGACATTGAGAGGAGAAGGATAAGATGAATAAAATAGAAGTAATACTGCATGAACGAAAGAAGCTATACTTCATGGGGCAAGTAAGTAGTACTTCAATAGCAAAGTAAGTATAAGAGGAAATGATTTTTTTTGAAATTTACATGTTATAAAGATTAAACGATGAATATAATTTTTTATCTTGGCTTGATTTTGCAAATTGTTTTTCTGCTTTCTGGATTAGCGATAATAGGGAAAGGTTTTAAAGAACGAAATGAGGACAAACCTTTCGTTAGTATAATGTTGGTAAGTGGCTTGTTTGGTACAATCTTAGTTTGTTTAGCAAAAGCATCTAATGCAGGCATAGAGGCTATGGCTTACATGTCGTTATCATTAGGTGTACTAGCTTTGGTTAGTGCTTTCATTGCAAATTTCATAGATCGTAGTGAGTCAAATGGCTATTTTTGGTTTTTGTCTTTATTTTTAATCCCAATAGGATTGTTGTGTTATTGGTGGGTACAAACACAAGATTATATTTTTGAAAGGTTGATTCTAAATTAAGGACTCAAAGATTCTATGATGTGCAATTTTACAATAATAATACCACACAAAAATATCCCAAACCTTTTGCAGAGATGCTTGGATAGCATTCCACGAAGAGACGATTTACAAATCATCATTATTGATGACAACAGTGACTCAAACGTTGTGAATTTCCAAGAATTTCCTGGTCTCAATGAAAAGCAAGTAGATGTTATTTTTGATAAAACAGGACTTGGAGCTGGACATGCAAGGAATAGAGGATTGAATATTGCAAGGGGAAAATGGATATTGTTTGCAGATTGTGATGACTATTTTTCAGATAAACTTGATGCATTCTTAAATAAATATGCAGAAGCGAAATGTGATGTCATTTATTTTCCCAATGACACTGTTGACTGTGAAACTTTGAAACCACTGAATTTGGACCTTAAAGTTCAAACTTTACTGCCATTGTGTGAAAAGAAAAAGAATTATGACCCTTTGCGCTATCTCAGTCATAATCCATGGTGCAAGATGGTAAGGCGTGACTTGATAGAGAGGAATAAAATCCGTTTTCAAGAAGTCAAGGCCAGTAATGATGTTTGGTATAGTACAATGGTCGGTTACTATGCAAAACAGATTGGGGTAAGCGATATTCATGTATATGTTCGTACTGTCCGACAAGGTTCTTTGCAATATTCTTTAAATGCAGAAAGCCTATTGGCAAGAATACAAGTTGGCTACAAAGTGAACAGATTCCTAAAATCCATAAACAAAATTGAATACTATAATGAGACATGGGGGTATTTTTGTAATTTGCGGAAAATTTCCTTTTGGCTATTTCTAAGGAATGTTCCAAGCTATATTACCAAAACGCCCATGGTAGCACTAAAGAAGAATATCATTGATTTTATACGAAAATGAGAAATTTAATATATAGATTTAAAAGAAGAATATTTAAAATTCTTTGGTCAAAGGAAAAATATTTTTCATGGGAAGAAAATGAAGGTTTCCATAAAAATGTAGTAGAAAAACATTATCCCAAAATACCAGAAAGTTTTTTAAATAACAAACCTTCCATAATTATATCTGTTTTTAATGGTTTTGAAAGACATGGTGGACTTGCAGACCGATTTCGCGGAATTGTGAGTGCCTACAAATACGCTAAGGAGCATCACTTTCCATTTGCCATATATTGGGAAGAGCCGTTCGTCCTACAAGACTATTTGACTCCAAATAACTATAATTGGGTGATACCTAAAGAGCAACTTTTATATTGTCGACCAAGCTCATGTCCTATCCACATTGGAAGTTTTTATAAGCGTATAGGAGTAGAGAAACATAGAGAAGAATTATTCCAAATGAGCATGTTGGATAAATTGATTAAGAAAAATACCAGTGTTGCGCAATTTCATTTGTATAGCAATGCGCATTTTGGAGATACAGCCTATTTTACTTTATTTCATGAATTATTTAAACCATCTTCGCATTTACAAGAACTAATAGACATTAATCTGCAACATTTAAAAGGTGAGTTTATAGCCGCATCGTTTAGATTTGTGCATCTCTTGGGTGATTTTAAAGATGTGTGTGGAGGAGAAAATTTAAGTGATTTGGAAAGAAAAAAGTATATTTCGGACTGCATAAAAATTGTAGAGAAATTGCATTCTGACCATCCTTCCTGTAAAATATTGGTTACTTCTGATAGTAAAGTATTTTTAAATGAAGTTAGATACTTACCTTATACATATATAGTCCCCGGACAAATTTCTCATACAGATGGGAAATCTGAGGATAATCCACTAACTTACGATAAAGAGTTTTTAGATTTACTGCTTTTATCAAAAGCAAAAGAAATATACAGAATCCATAAAGGAAAAATGTACTATTCTGGTTTTCCTCTTACAGCAGGAATGATAGGAAACGTAGAAGTAAAAACAATTGAAATAAAATGAGAGAAAGACTTGTTTGGGGAGATTGGGCACGAATATTAGGTTTATATTTTGTCATCTTGGGGCATTTTTTCCCAGGCATGGTGAAAAGTTTTATTTTTTCTTTCCATGTTCCTTTTTTCTTTTTTATATCAGGGTATTTTACTACCTATAAAAGTAATAATTTTTGGAAGCATTTGACGCAAACCTTAATTGTTCCATACTTGCTTATTTGTATGATTAATGCTTACATAGGAGTTGGCAACACAAACTCGATGATTCCTACATTTGCCAACATTCTTTTAGGCTTTCATGGATTAGACAATTTGATTTTCGGGGGGGGTGGATGTCAAGAAATGTGGTTTGTCTATACACTAATTTTGATAAAGATGACAGATCATTATATTTATGAAATTCGTTATCAAATAGTAATTTCGATAATTTCTATTGTTTTTGTATATATGTTGAATGAGAAAGAAATTAATATAGCTTGGAGCGTAACAGATTTTTTTATCTGTTTCCCATTTTTTGCAATGGGCAAATGGTTGAAATTGAGTAACAATCTGAACAATGACTGTAAACTAAATGCTTTTTTTACAAGAATTTTATCAAATGGAAGTGTGTCATGTGGAATAATAATACTGCTATTGATTTTTCAATATGTAATATCGTACATAAATGGTGTGGCAACCGTGGTTATCGCAGATTATGGTAAAAATATTATTTTGTTTTATATCTTAGGTTGTACTGGCAGCTTTATGGTCATACTAATATCCAAATACAAAACCATTTTCAAAAGTTGGAATAGGGTTAGAATCCTTTCCATGGGAAGTATTTTGGTATTAGGATTCCACATGCACTTCGTGAGATTGTTTCAGAGTGTGATATTCAAAGGATTACATGTACCATCGGATTATGGGTGCTATATAGCATCTGTAATAATATTAATATCATTTATTCCGATTTCATCATTTGCGATGAAATATGTACCGTTTATAATTGGAAAGAAATATGATAAGATATAAACATTTTCTACTGACGCGCTTTAATGTTCCGTTTATTCGAAAAGAGAATGTAGATTTTCTCTTCGAAAAGCAGTATTTGGACAATAGATTCGATATATTTAAGAAATGTTGCTTTTCATCGATAAAGCAACAAACCAACCAAGATTTTATTTGGATAGTTTTCTTTGATTCAAGAACACCTGATGCTTACAAGGAAATTAACAAGTCACTGAATCAAGAATATAATAATTATTGTCCTGTCTATATAGACATAGAAAACCTGCCAAACGGAAACAATTTCTATGATAATGAAGCCTTAAAAGCCACAAGCAAGAAAAATATCGATGATTTAACTTATAGCGAGAAAATTCAGAAAATAAGTTTGGCAGCAGAATTTAGCAGGATAATTAATTCGTTTTGTGGTGAGGAAGACGATTGGATAGTGACAACTCGTATCGACAATGACGATGCTTTTCACAAGGATATGATGAAGGAAGTCATAAAAAACATTCCTGATAGTATTGATGAAGACAAGTTGTTACTGTCTTTTGACAATGGTATTCAATATGTTGATAACACCTATATCCTGCGAACTTTCCATTATCCGAACAATCATTTTACAAGTTTGGTTGAAAAAAGAACGCCACATTTGTTCACAGTGTTGTATTGGGATCATTTTTTTGTTGAGAAATACATAAAAGTAAAGCACATTTCAGCAAATCCGTTATGGATGGAAATCTGTCACAAGGCAAATGTCATAAATTCTATATCACTAACCCCTGAGAATAATTTTGTTTGGGGGAAAGTTAGTTTGAACAATTATGGAATAAGAAAAAAATGGAATGGTCTGGCAACTATACTTTGCCTGATGACGCATCCATACATATACATAATTCCAAAGATTAAATATTTAATAAAGAAAGTATTGTAATGATTTCAATTGTAATTCCCGTATATAATGCCGCCCGTTATCTTCCAAAGTGCTTGGATAGTTTGATCAGCCAAACATGCAAAGATTGGGAGGCAATATTGATAGATGATGGTTCTTCTGATAATTCGGTACAAATCTGTAAACAATATGCAACAATAGACGAGCGCATATCTTTCATCCAGAAAGAAAATGAAGGTGTGTCTAAAACACGAAATAAAGCATTGGGCTTATGTAAAGGCAGCTATGTCTTTTTTCTTGATGCAGACGACTTTCTGTTGGATATCCATTGTCTGAGTGACATGGAATGTATCATCAAGTCACAGAATGTAGATTTAGTCAGAATTGAGTATTGCGCTGTTGATGAAACTAATAAAAAGCTATTTGACAATAGAAACAGTTTGCTTAGAAGCAAATATTACAATAAGCCAGTATCAGTAGATGTGTATTGTGATAAAGTGATAAAAGGTGAATATTTTTTATGCTTGAATTTACTGAGAAACGAGATTGTTCAAAAGCAAAAGATCCGCTTTTTAGAAGGTTGTCGTATGCGTGAAGATGCAGCCTTTCTACTGGAATATCTTAGTTATTGCAAAAAGGCAATATATTTACCGACAGTGTATTATGCATATCGAAAGCATAGTGGAGCAGCAACTGCAAATAATGCTCATGGCAAATATTCCAAAGATTTAAGCATGGTTTTTGATTCTGTATATGCCATTTATCAAAGAAGCAAGAACAGTCTCTTTAAATCTTATTTGGAATACTTCCTTACGGAATTAACTGTCGATTTGAGAAAATCAGAATATTTTGGGGCACGTTACGCAATATGCAAAGCCTTTCATAATAAATCTACAATGTTTAAATGTTTGGGCTTTGGTGGAGTTAGTGAATCTATGCTTACTCTAACATCGTTAATCAAGCATGTTTTGGTAACAATGAGAACCTATGCATCCAACTCGTAACTATTCTATAGATTCGCTAAAAATGATTTGTGCGATATTGGTCGTACTTATACATTCTCAATTTTTGTTTAAAGATATAGTTTTCCCTTTGTTACGCATTGCGGTACCTATATTTTTTATGATTTCTGGGTATTTTATTTATGATGAAAATAATGCAGGACTGAAAATTAACAGGTCTATAAAAAGTATATTTCCCATCTTCATTTGGAGCAATATATTATTTCTCTTTTTAAAGGAAGTATTTTCTGTAGCTCATCATGCTATTTATGTTCCAGACACAAATGAGTTAATTAAATTTATTGTATTCAATGAAGACCCTTTTGGTTGGCACTTATGGTATATTGGTGCTTATCTGTACCTACTTGTGATAGTTCGGTTTATCAACAAACATAACAAATGGACTTTGTTGTTTAAATCTATCCCTGTTTTATTAATAGTCCATTTAGCACTTTCATATGCTGGTGTTGACAGAATATATTATCGCAATTTTTTATTGATGGGCTTGCCGTTCTTTTCTATTGGTGCTTATATACGAAAGACAAATATTCAACCTGTAAGTTCAGGCGTAACTATTCGGTGAAAGCCGTATTGTGCGCCTAGATAAAGTTTCGTACCTTTGCAC
>ULUS01009410.1_pt1 | contig 20007 bp, 14 predicted proteins | sample 1958761 | NCBI WGS metagenome assembly ULUS01 (sample SAMEA4835767, study PRJEB28245) | human gut metagenome | biome: gut microbiome; material: fecal sample | place: Denmark | collected 2008
GCGCTGCCCTGGGCTATGTGATTGTTGGGCTTTCAGCCCGTTTGCGACCGCATTTTTAATTTTACCGGACAGCAATAATAAAAAAAGAGTCACTCCGAAGAATGACTCTTTGTAAGTGGTGCCACCAGGAATCGAACCGGGGACACAAGGATTTTCAGTCCTTTGCTCTACCATCTGAGCTATGGCACCAACTGCGTTAATTTTGCGAGTGCAAAGGTACGCATTATTTTTGAATCTGCCAAATTATTTGCCGATTTTTTGTGAAAAATGATATATTAAACTGTAAGTTGTGTGATTATATAGTGGTGTGAGAGTGGTGTGAGAGTGGAAATTAATAATGTAAAGCCTATGTTCTTGTCATTGTATACCGAACGCCGCCCGATCGGATTGCGTTCGCCGTCTGATCGGATTGCGTTCGCCGTCTGATCGGATTGCGTCCGCCGCCCGGCGAGTAGAGCAGAGCTTTTACAACACTAAGTCTGAACTTTTACAACACTAAGTCTTAGGTTTTGCAACAATAAAGGGACTGCTTTTTATTGATAAAAAAAGAGGGTGTCAAAACTATAGAATTGCGAAGAATGGCTAACTGTAGGAGGCTACGGCAGGAATGCCGTAGCCTCCTACGATTAGAACCGTTTGCTATTCAATTGGCCAAATATTTTAGTTTTGAACCCTCCCCTATAAGACTGCGTGGGTATGGTAGAATGCCATATCCTCTAATTATATTACTTGTCGCTCAGCGGATTCCATCCCTGCGCCTTCAGTTCGAATTCCTGGTTGTCGCGTGTTACGAGCATCTGTCCGAGTTCAGGACGTGTGATGTGTCCTATCAGTTTCACGTTGTCCATCTGCTGAATCTTCTCGTGGTCGCCGATTGGCACGGTGAAGAGCAGTTCGTAGTCCTCGCCGCCGTTGAGGGCGCACGTTGTAACGTTCATGTTCAGCTCCTCCGCCATCACCGCCGTCTGATAGTCGATCGGTATGTTCTTCTCATAGATGCGGCAGCCGCAGTTCGACTGCTTGCAGATGTGCATCAGTTCGCTTGAGAGTCCGTCGCTGATGTCCATCATCGCTGTAGGTCGGATATTGAGTTCGCGGAAGCGAGCTATGATGTCGCCGCGAGCTTCGGTCTGCAACTGGCGCTGCAGCAGATACTCCTTGCCGGCGAAGTCGGGCTGGAAGCCCTTCAGCTCTTCGAGCGCACGCTTGTCGTTCTTCTTGCGCGCCTCGTCCACCTGCTGGTAGTAGACGCTCTTCTCGCGTTCGAGCAGTTGCAGACCCATGTAAGCCGCACCGAGGTCGCCCGTCACGCAGATAAGGTCGGTGTCCTTCGCTCCGTTGCGGTAGACGATGTCCTCCTTGCGAGCCTCACCGATGCAGGTGATGCTGATGGCGAGTCCGGTGTACGACGATGTGGTGTCGCCACCAACGATGTCGACGCCCCACTTGTCGCAAGCCATGCGCAGTCCGCTGTAGAACTCCTCCATGTCCTCCACCTTGAAGCGCTTGCTCAGCGCAATGCTCACGGTGAGCTGTCGCGGTGTGCCGTTCATGGCGAAGATGTCGCTGATGTTCACCATCGCCGACTTGTATCCGAGATGCTGCAGGTCGATATATGTGAGGTCGAAGTGTACGCCCTCCATAAGCATATCTGTAGTTACGAGCACTTCAGAGTCGGGGTAGTGGAGTACGGCGCAGTCGTCGCCCACGCCCTTCACGGTCGATTCGTTCTTTATTTTTATGTTGTCGGTGAGATGGTGGATAAGGCCAAACTCACCGAGTTTTGAAATGTCGGTCATATATATAATTAATGTATACTGTTAAGCTCGACGAATCATCTCGCGCATGATTTCGGTCATGAGCGGCTGTGCGTTGTTGGCAGCCACCTGCACCTCCTCGTGCGATACCTCAACAGGAGTGTCCTCCAGTCCGAGGTCGGTGATGATAGAGATGCCGAATGTGCGGATGCCGCAGTGGTGAGCCACGATAACCTCAGGCACGGTGCTCATGCCTACGGCGTCGCCGCCGAGACGGTGGTACATCTTGTACTCAGCCGGAGTCTCGAATGTCGGACCCTGCACGCCTACGTATACGCCGTGCATCACGCGGATGCCCTTCTCTTCGGCAATCTGGTCAGCCTCCTTGATGAGAGCGTGGTCGTAAGTCTCGTGCATATCCGGGAAGCGCGGACCCGTCGGGAAGTTCTTGCCGCGCAGCGGGTGCTCCGGGAAGAAGTTGATGTGGTCGGTGATGATCATCAGGTCGCCGATCTTGAACTCAGGGTTCATGCCGCCCGAAGCGTTGCTTACGAAGAGGGTCTTGATGCCCAGTTCGTACATCACGCGGATAGGGAACGTAACGTCCTTCATCGAGTAGCCCTCGTAGTAGTGGAAGCGTCCCTGCATCGCCATGATGTCCTTGCCGCCGAGCTTTCCGAAGATGAGCTTGCCAGAGTGGCCCTCAACGGTAGATATGGGGAAGTTAGGGATGTCTGAATATGAGAACTCGTAGCTGTCTGTGATTTCAGTTGCGAGCTGTCCGAGACCTGTGCCAAGGATAATGGCAGTTTCAGGCTTTGTGGTCATTCTTTCTTTTAACCAAGATGCTGTTTCTTGAATTTTTTCGTACATAGCTTATTATTTTATTGTTGAATTCTTCCTCCCCTCCGAGCATGAATTGTATGCGAATCGGTAGGGCATAGATATTTGATTTTGTTTCTTTTGACAGTCCTTCCAGGTGCTCAAGTCGTGTAGCGTCCTTCTCTGTGGTGACGATAATCTTCGGCTTGGGCATAGCGGCGAACGTGCTGTTGATGCGTTCTACGTCTTCTGCGGTGAACTGATGGTGGTCGCCGAAGGTGAGTGGCGTGATGCGCTTCGTCACCGTCTGCAGGTCTACCATCATCTGCTCTGGTGAGGCGATGCCCGTGAGCAACAGAATGTTAGTGTTCTTCGGCAGCGAGTTGAGCGAGATACGCTCGTTTGAGAACAGCGCCTTCAGAGCGTTGTAGCGCAGCGTCGTGAAGTAGAGGTCCTGATAGGGGTAGAGGTTAAGCGCACGTTTCAGCACGCGGAACTCCATCGGCTTCAGGTCCTTCGGACACTTCGTTATAATCACGATGTCGGCTCTCGACGTGCCTTCCTTAGGTTCGCGCATGCGTCCTGCAGGCAGCAGCTTGTCGTAGATTATCAGTCGGTGATAGTCGATGAGCAGTATGTTTATGCCAGGTTTCACGTAGCGGTGTTGGTATGCGTCGTCGAGCAGAATGGCGTCCACGTCCTTTGTGGCTTCGTCAGTAGTGAGTCGGTCGATGCCGTGGCAGCGGTTCTTGTCTACCGCTACATAGATGTCCTTGTATTTGCTCTTCATCTGGAACGGCTCGTCGCCGATTTCGGGCATTGTGGTGTCCTTGTCGGCGAGCAGATAGCCGCTGCTCTTGCGCTTGTATCCGCGCGAGAGCACAGCCACGCGGAACTTCTCATGCAGCAGATTGATGAGATATTCCACGTGTGGAGTCTTGCCCGAGCCGCCCACCGTTATGTTGCCCACAGATATTACGGGTATGTCGAAGCTGCGGCTCTTCTTCAGTCCGATATCGAACATCCAATTGCGCAGTCGCACTCCCAATCCGTAGAGCCAGCTAAGCGGTAGCAGCCACTCGTTGATTTTTATAAAGTCGCCTTCTGTTCTCACATTTATTATAATTAAACGCTCCGTGCTGTCCTTTATATATTCCGTGCAGTCCTTTGTATATTCGGTACAGTCCTTTATATATTCGGATTAATAAGAGCAAGTTAAAGTATTGTCACCACATCACCATCTCACCACATCACCATCTCACCACACCATCTCATTACTTGATGCTGATGGCATACGGTATGCGTGCCTGGATAGCCTCGCGCTTGTCGATAGAGCGCAGCATGGTGAACGGCTGGTAGAAGTCGCCGAGCGTCTGTCTGAGCTGTTCGTCAAGATAAGTTCCCGACGATGACATCGAGTTGAGCAGGTTGTCCATCCACGAAGCCGCTGCAGGATAGTCGCTTGTATAGTAGTCCTTCAGCTTTGCGAGCTCTGCAGCCTTCTTCACGGCGTCGTCGATGCCGCCAAGCTGGTCTACGAGCTTTATGTTGAGCGCGTCGGTAGCGAGCCAAACGCGTCCCTGTGCTATCTTCTCCACGCTTTCCACCGGCAGACGTCTGCCATCAGCCACACGCTGGCGGAACAGACTGTATCCGCGGTTGACGCTTGCCTGCAGCATAGCCTTCTCTTCGGCGTTGAACGGGCGTGCCATGAGGTTGCCGAATGTAGAGTTGCGGTTGGTCTTTACCTCGTCGAAGCGCACGCCAAGTTTTGTTGTGACGAGTCCGCTGAGGTCGGGTATCACGGCGAAGATGCCGATGCTGCCCGTCAGCGTGTTCGGCTGAGCTACGATCCACGACGCCGGAGCCGACATATAGTAAGCACCCGACGCAGCATAGTCGCCCATCGACACCACTACCGGTTTCACCTTGCGCAGCTCGCTCATCTGGTGCCACATCTGCTCCGAAGCGTAAGCGTCGCCGCCGCCCGAGTTGATGCGCACAACCACCGCCTTCACGTCGTCGTCGTTCATAAGGTCCTCAAGGTCTTTGCACACCTTGCGACTTGCTATATAGTTGTTGTTGCCGAACATCGTAGCAGCCTTTGGGTCCTGCACGATGTCGCCCTCTGCATAGTAGACGGCAATCTCGCTGCCTTCTACCTTCTCGTCCTTCACGTTGAGCATGTCGTTGAGAGTGAGCTGCGCAATGTCGTCGTCCTTCTCGAGCTTCATCATCTTCTTCACGGCGTCCTTCACCTGGTCGCCGTACATCATGCCGTCAACCATCTTTGCCTTCACGAGCGTCTCTGTAGCCTGCAGCGCGAGATACGAGTCGGCGTAGCTGTTGAGCGAGTCGACGCTTATGCCGCGGCTCTTCGATACGGCGTCGCATACGTTGCGCCATGTGCCGTCGATGAATGTCTTTGTCTGCAAGCGGTTGGCGTCGCTCATCTTCTCCTCGGTGAAGGTCTCCGTCGCACTCTTGAATGTGCCCACCTTAACAACCTCCCACTTCACGCCGAACTTCGCCATGAAGTCCTTGTAGAACATGGTCTGCGCACCGATGCCGTGCCAGTCGACGATGCCCTTCGGGTTGATGTACACCTTGTCGGCTACCGACGCTACGTAGTAAGCGCCCTGCGTGTAGAAGTCGCCGTAAGCCACAATCCACTTGCCGCTCTTGCGGAAGTCGTCGAGCGCGTTGCGTATCTCCTGCAGCGTAGCGTAGTTGGCTGCAAGTGCGCCCGCTTCTATGTATATGCCTTTTATGTCGTCGTTAGCCTTAGCCTTCTTGATAGACGAGAGAATGTCGTTCAGTCCGCTGTTCAGCGAGTTGTCGCCTGTGAACATGCTGAGCGGGTTCTCCGATCCCTGCTCGCTGATTGTTCCCGAAAGATTGAGCACGAACACCGAGTTCTTCTCCACGTTCTGTGCGGCGTTGCCCGACGCTATCATGCCGATGATGCTCATCATACCGATAACGCCCATCACGATGAAGAATCCGAACATACCGACCATCGTGGCAAGCACGTTTTTGATGAAGTCTTTCATAAGTTTTTCTTTTTTTAGAGTATAACGTATTATTTGCAAATTTAGTCAAAAAACTTGAATTGTAAGACTGTTTGACGGAAAAACACTAACTTTGCAGTAGATTTAAACAAAAATGACACATTGTTAGATTTATGCAGAACAAAAACTACATACTTCCTGCCGAGTGGCACCGTCAGTCATGCGTGCAACTCACATGGCCTCACGAGGATACCGACTGGCTTCCGTATCTCGACGACATCACCGAAACTTTCGTGCAGATAGCCAAGGCTGTGGCTCATTACGAGCCGCTTGTCATCGCCGCAAAGCATCCAGACGCGGTGCGTGCAGAGCTTGAGGAGAGTCTTTCAGATGAGGAGATGGAGAACGTGCGCATCTACGAGTGCGACAACAACGACACTTGGGCTCGCGACCATGCCTTCATCACGCTCATCCCTACAGCAGAAGGCAGCGGCATCCACATAGAGGGAGCAGCAGTCTCTGCTGCACCAACCGAGCAAACGGTGCGTGACTACGGCAAGAATGCCGTAGCCTCCTGCCGCCTTCTCGACTTTCGTTTCAACGGATGGGGCGAGAAGTTCGCTGCCGACAAGGATAATCTTATCAACCGCACGCTGTTCGGTGACGGTGTGTTCGCTGGCGAGCGTGTCGACTACGACGACTTTGTGCTCGAAGGTGGTTCTATCGAGAGCGACGGACGCGGCACGGTGCTCACAACGAGCGTATGCCTTATGGCGCCCAACCGCAACCAACCTCTGTCGCAGGCAGAGGTAGAGCAGGTGTTGAAGGAGCGACTCTGCGCCCGCAAGATAGTATGGTTCGACCACGGACAGCTCATCGGCGACGACACCGACGGACATATCGACACCATCGTGCGCCTCTGTCCTGACAATACGTTACTTTATGTGGGTTGCGACGACGAGAACGACCCGCAGTATGCCGACCTGCACGCTCTTGAGCAGCAACTGAAGGCGGCCACCGACGCCGATGGCAAGCCCTATCGTCTGCTGCGTCTGCCTATGCCCGACGCACTCTACGACGACGGCGACCGTCTGCCGGCTACCTACGCCAATTTCCTCATCATCAACGGCGCTGTCATCGTGCCTACATACGCACAGGAGGAGAACGATGCCCGTGCTTTGGCTCTCGTGGCTGAGGCTTTCCCCGGCTACGACATCATTGGTATCGACTCGCGCACTATCGTTCGTCAGCACGGATCTATCCATTGTCTCACAATGCAGTATCCTGCCGAGTGTCAGTTGGCGAAATAAACGGTTTGCGCAATGGCTATAGTAGAAATTGATTCGCTTGACTTCCCCGGTGTTGAGCTTTTTTCGAGTCTCACGGAGAAGCAGTTGCGCCACAGCTACGAAAAGGGCAACGGTGTGTTCATCGTGGAGAGTCCGAAGGTCATCGATCGTGCGTTGATTGAGGGTTATGAGCCCTTGGCTTTGCTTTGCGAGCAGCGTCATGTCGTGGGCGATGCGGCAGAGATAATCAGTCGGTGTGGCGACATACCGGTCTATACGGGCAGTCGCGAACTGCTTGCCTCGCTCACCGGCTACGTGCTTACGCGCGGCGTGCTCTGCGCTATGCGTCGCCCTGCGGAACTAAGCGTCGAGGAGGTGTGCCGCGGTGCGCGCCGTGTGGTGGTCATTGACGGTGTTGTCGACGCCACCAATGTTGGAGCTATGTTCCGCTCGGCTGCCGCTCTTGGCATCGACGCCGTGCTTATGACGCGCACTTCCTGCGACCCGCTCAACCGCCGTGCGGTGAGGGTGTCGATGGGTGCGGTGTTCTCTATTCCTTGGACGTGGATAGACGGTCCGGTCAGCGACCTGAACCGATATGGCTTCCGCACCGCTGCGATGGCTCTCACCGACAATTCGGTGTCTATCGACGACGCTGCGCTGCTCGCCGAGCCTCGTCTTGCCATCGTCATGGGCAACGAGGGCGACGGACTGCCTGCCGCTACTATCGCTGCCGCCGACTATGTTGTGCGCATACCGATGGCGCGCGGCATCGACTCGCTCAATGTTGCCGCAGCAGCTGCCGTGGCTTTCTGGCAGTTGAGATGAGGCTTTTTAACCGAAAATGGCTAACTTTGCAACAAAATAAATACGTAGAAAGATTATGAAACACTTGAAAATAGGATATCTTCAGCAGCACAACGTGGCTGACGTGAAGACAAACATGCAGCGTCTTGCCGACGGCGTGCGCGACCTCGCAAAGCGTGGCGCCGAACTTGTTGTGCTGCAGGAACTGCACAACTCGCTCTACTTCTGTCAGGTGGAGGATGTAGACAACTTCGACCTTGCGGAGCCTATCCCAGGTCCGTCTACCGACTTCTACGGTGCATTGGCACGCGAGTGCAACGTGGTTATCGTCACATCGCTCTTCGAGCGCCGTGCTCCAGGGCTGTATCACAACACGGCTGTCGTCATGGAGCGCGACGGCTCTATCGCTGGCAAGTATCGCAAGATGCACATTCCCGACGACCCTGCCTACTACGAGAAGTTCTACTTCACACCGGGCGACCTCGGCTTCCGCCCGATTCAGACCAGCGTGGGCAAGCTCGGCGTGCTCGTATGCTGGGACCAGTGGTATCCTGAGGCAGCGCGACTGATGGCTCTGCAGGGCGCCGAACTGCTCATCTATCCTACAGCGATAGGCTATGCAGCGTCTGACACCGAGGACGAGCAGCAGCGTCAGCGCGAGGCGTGGACAACCGTGCAGCGCGGTCATGCCGTAGCCAACGGACTCCCCATAGTGTCGGTCAACCGCGTCGGCTTCGAGCCCGACCCGAGCAAGCAGACTCCGGGCATAGAGTTCTGGGGTTCGTCAATGGTTGTGGGTCCGCAGGGTGAGATGCTCTATCGTTCGGCTCCCGACGCTGAGGACAGCGTGATCGTGGAGGTAGACCTTGCGCACAGCGAGGACGTGCGCCGCTGGTGGCCCTTCCTGCGCGATCGCCGCATCGACATGTACGGCGAGATAACAAAGCGATTTATCGACTAATAATTCTCGATTGCCGTTTTTATCTTCCATATCTTCCAGCTATGGGCGTCGTGCAATCGTAATATGTTGAAGACCAAACATAAACGGATATAAAGATGGCTGGAAGATAGTCCGCAAAACGGGCGTATCTTCCAGCCATCTTCCATCTTTTTCTCGGTATCTACCAGCCCGAGGCTTTATTTTTCCATTTCTTTAAACTCATTATACACAGCCAGACCTTTTACTGTCAGGAGGTATTTCTGACGCGGATGGCGTGGGGAGTCGGGATATAACATACTAACATAGCCTTCATTGATTGCAGGATTCAAATAGAGGCTTATGAAACTTTTTCTCTCTTTAAGTTCTAAGGCTGTAAGCATTTCTTTTACAGACATCTCAACATCTCCGATTGCAAGAATCAGCTTTATTATATGCTGGTTGTTTGTATGCAAATTGTCGAGAACTTGTGGGGTACTTGTGGGGTTTTCGTCCTTTACTTGTGGGGTACTTGTGGGGTCGGCAAAGTTTGGCTGCACCTTCCATTCATCAGTAGCATTGATATGGAGATACCGGTTACGAAGATCCCATTTGTCGCCTAATATCAGATTACGAAAAAAATGTTCAAGATATATAGTTGTATAGTCTATACCCGTACGAGCATTTTTATAGTTTGCACGAACCAATGCGTTTCTGAAATACCAAGAGTGTTGAGCAAAGAGGTCGTTGTTCACTTTGAAGCCTATTGAACGGAGGTACAATATGGTAAAAACAGCTGTTGTTCGGGTGTTGCCCTCACCAAAAGGATGTATTTGCCATAATCCTGACACAAAGTGTGTGATATGGCGTACCATTTCGTCCGATGTGATGCCTTTGTAGCTGAACGCACGCTCCTGAGCTATGTCATAATCGAGCGCTCTTCTTAGATCCTCCCAGTTCAGATAATTCACCGTATCGCCGTCAAGCACCCATTCTCGTTTTGTAATGTCGTAATCGCGCAGCTTTCCTGCGTGTTTAAACACATCCTCAAATACACGTCTGTGTATGGAGATAAACCCATTTGTGCTGAAGTCCAATGCTTTTGAAGACAGAATCTTTGTGATGTTTGCTGAAACTTTATCAGCCTCTTGCATATCATTCTCGCCAGCCTCGCACAGAGTTTTCGATTGGTAATAACTCTTGATGAGTTTGCGTGCTTCGTCAATGTCTATTTCGCCCTCGATATGCCTGCAAGCAGTAGTTTTCAGATACTCTGAGGTCTGCAAACCATCTACGGCTTGCAGTCCTATAGCAGTCTGCCATATACTGGCTTTCTCTTTCTTGCTCGGTTCTCCTTGACGAATGTATTCGTCAAAGTCGAGATATAGTTGCTTGCTATTATTGTTCATAATCTAATTCTTTATATCATTTTGGGAGTGTTATACAGGATACAAATGTACATAATTCCGCTGAAAGTAAAGTAAAGAAAGCAGGGAAAATGTGGAGGCTTCGTTACAATCGTAGCTTTATTTTATCGGCTGTTCCCCGTTTATTTTGCGTGTGAGATAAAGGTAGAACACTGCGACAATCAGTGGCACTATGGCAAGCTCCGTGGCGAGCTGAAAGATGCGCTGATAGTCGGCGATGGTGAGCATGAGGCTGGCTAATGCGCTAACGATGACGAACGGCGTGGCGATGAGCGTGCGCGCTATGGCGTGGCGCAAAGTGCTGTCGGGCATGTTGCGCGTGAAGCGCAGCACCACCTGCTTCACCATGCTAAGAGCGAAGCCCAATGCGGCGTGACCCGCAGCCAGCGCTGCGGCTACGATGCTGAGTGGCGCTGCCGTGTTGTAGCTGAGGAAGAGCAGTGCGGCGCCCGGAACGGCGAGCAGCAGGGCTGAGGGCAGCAGCCAGCGACGCAGTCCGTGGCGGCGTATGGCGTATATGCCGAGAATATAGCCGGCTGTGATGGCGATGACGGCCGCTGTGCCTTGCGCGTAGGCGAACTCCTGCGGCGACATGCCCAGTCCGTCGTTGTGCGGCTTGGCTATGACGAAGAGTGGGGCGGTGAGAGCGAGCAGCGTTTCGGGCAGCAGGAAGAGCGGAAGAAACATCAGTGTGGCGATGTCGTCCTTGTGCTGCAGCATACGGCGCATAGTCTCTCTGAACTCTCCGCGATGCAGACCCATCGTAGGCTTCGGCTTGGCGTAGCCGTGTGGTCCGCCGGGCAGGAAGAGGGTGTGCCAGAGCCACAGAAACAGTTCCACGCCTGCCATCACGTAGAACACAAAGCTCCACGAATAGCGTATGTTGCGTGTCACTACTTCCATATTGCCGCCCACCATCGCCATTACTCCGCAGCCGAAGAGGAGGGCCATAGTCAAAAAAACGCAGGATTTTTGACTATGGAATGTTGTTGTGTTGTTGTGTTGAGGTGTTGAGACTTGAGGTGTTGTGGTGTTGAGGTGTTGAGATGTTGATGTTGAGGTGTTGAGGTGTTGAGATGTTGAGGTTGAGGTGTTGTGGTGTTGAGGTGTTGAGGTGTTGAGGTTGAGGTTGAGATGTTGAGGTGTTGAGGTGTTGAGGTTGAGGTGTTGTGGTGTTGAGGTGTTGAGGTGTTGTGGTGTTGAGGTGTTGAGATTTGACGAATGTAATGTCACCATCTCACCATCACAACACCTCAACTTCTTTATCGGCGAGTCGATATAGAAGCGGTGCAGGGCGATGTTGTAGAACAGAGCCGAGCAGACGAAGAACGGCATGAAGCATGCCGTGCCCAGCAGCCAGTAGCTCGTATGGAGCGTGAAGGCTACGGCGGCGAGCGAGAGAGCGGAGATGAACTGTGTGGAGAGAATCCATACTTTTGTGGTGCCCCAGAAGTGGGTGACTATCATCTCGAACAGCGGGCGCAGCAGCATGGGCAGACATAGTAAGGCGATGGCAAGCGCTGTGTCGGGGGTGTCAAGTCCCATGCGGCGCAGCATCACCATCGTCAGAACAAGCACAGACACAGCCAATCCGTCACCGAACATCAGCGACGGAAACCACAGGCAGCGGGTCTTTGCACCTCTGCGGTGTGTGCGGTAGGTTGTTTTCTTTTGCTTGTCTAACATTTATGAATTTTGAGTTTTGAGTTTTGAGTTTTGAATTGTTGCCTTCGGCAATTTTGAGTTTATGAGTTTTGAATTTTGAATTTTGAATTATTCTCGGCTTCGCCTGCGATTTTGAGTTTTGAGTTTTGAATTATGAGTTGCGAATTCTTAATTCAAAATTGAATAACTCAAAATGCGCGTAGCGCATAATTCAAAACTCAAAACTCAAAATTCAAAACTCTCTACTCCTTCTTCTTTCCGAACTCGGGGTCAATCTTCAGGAACGCTGTCACGAGGAACGTGATCAGGCAGCACGCCATCACGAAGATGAAGAACATCTTGTAGCCCATGATGTCCTTAACGTAGCCCGACACCATGCCCGGCAGCATCAGTCCGAGATAGGAGATGCCGGTGCATATAGAATAATGTGAGGTGCGGAACTTGCCCTGACTGTAGTAAAGCATGTAGAGCGTCAAAACGGTGAAGCCCAAGCCATAGCCGAACTGCTCCACGAAGAGGCACGACGATACGACCCATAGATTGGAGTCGAGCGTGTAGCTGAGGTATATGTACACTACGTCGGGCAGCGTGATGGCGCATACGAGCGGCCACAGCCAGCGCTTCATGCCGTCGCGACTGACGAGTACGCCGCCGAGTATTCCGCCCAAGAGCAGTCCGATGAGTCCCACCGTGCCCTGCGCCAGTCCGTACTCCTCGGGTGTCAGAGCCATTCCGCCTTCGGCTGTAGGTCGCATAAGGAACGTCTTTGTCATCGTGTTCAGCAGAGCTTCTGGAAAGCGGTAGAACAGCAGGAATAGCATCACGAACACCGTCTCCTTTGTGCCGAACTTGCAGAAGAATGTGGCGAGCATCGTTTTCAGTTCGCTTGCCACCTCTCCAACGCTCTTCTCCGAACTGACGTCGTCGGCAGGACGCGGCATCATCTTGCAGTGGTAGAGCCAAATGCCGATGAAGAGCGCCGCGAGAGCGTAGAAGATAAGCGTCCAGGTGTAGACCACAGGCATCTGCAACTGATGTTCAAGGAAGCCGGCGAGCGACACGAGTGCGCCGTTCACGAAGATGACGGCGAGTCGATAGAACGTATTGCGCAGTCCGACGTACTTCGCCTGGTTGTGCTCGTCGAGCTCTATCATGTAGAAACCGTCGGCAGAGATGTCGTGCGTAGCACTGGCGAACGCCATAGCGAAGAGAAAGAACATCGTGCCCTGGAACCAGAACGACGTAGGCAGCGTGAAGGCGATGCCAGCCAGCGCACTGCCCATGAGCAGCTGCATCGTGAGCACCCACCAGCGTTTTGTCTTCAGCAGGTCGATGAACGGACTCCATAGCGGCTTCACCACCCAAGGTAGAGCCAGCCAGCCCGTGTAGAGTCCCACCTCAGCATCGCTCAGTCCCATCTGCATCAGCATGACTACCGACAGGGCTGTAACGACAACGTTGGGCAGGCCTTCTGCGAAATATAGTGTGGGGATCCATGCCCACGGATTAGTCTTTTTCAATTTTGAATTTTGAGTTTTGAGTTTTGAATTGTTGCCTTTGGCAATTTTGAATTTTGAGTTTTGAATTTTGAGTTATTCTCGGCTTCGCCTGCGATTTTGAGTTTATGAGTTTTGAGTTTTGAATTTATGAATTATGAGTTGCGAATTCTTAATTCAAAATTGAACAATTCAAAATGCGCGTAGCGCACAATTCAAAATTCAAAACTCACAATTCAAAACTACTTATATATCCTCTTTATCTCCGCTCCGCGGTAGTAGTGCAGCAGGATTTGGTCGTAGTTATAGCCCTTGGCGCCCATTACTGCAGCACCAATCTGGCAGAGTCCTACGCCGTGTCCCCAGCCTGCACCCGTGAGTCGGAATGTCTGCGGCACGCCGTCCTTTACGTCCTCCTTGTCAACCACGAACGCGCTGCTGTAGAGATGCGTATCGCTCAGCGCGCGGCGTATCTCCAGTTCCTTTCCGATGGTGAATGTGCGCTCCGAGCCCACAATCTTCAGTCGGCAGATGCGTCCGCTGCTGCCACGCTCCACTGGAACGAGGTCGAGAATGTCGCCGAACTCCATCTTCAGACGCTCTGTGATGAGGCTCTTCAGCTCCTCCTGCGTGTATGTGACGTGCCAGCGATAGAAGTCGGTCGTCTCCTGGTCGTAGTCGTTGAGCACTTCCGAGAGTATCTTCTTGTCGTCGGTGTTGCAGAACGACTCCGGCGCCGTGCGAATCCAGCGTTCGGCGTTCTCCTCTACGGTCAGGTCGGGCAGTTCTGCGGCTGCGGCGTTGTTGCATCCGCAAGAGCTTGCATCAGCCACGTCGCGTATCGCCGCAAGATACGGTTTCTTCACGTTCTCCCAGCAATACTGGAACTCCTCCGTAGCGCCGCCGCAGCACTTGCTGAAGCGTGCGTCGCATATCTCGTCGTTGTCCATCAGTATCTGTCCGCGTGTGGCGTGTATAGCCTCCGCCACATGCTTGCTCGTAGCCTTTGTGATGCCCTGATAGCGCTGGCAGTGGTCATCGGCGCATACGTCGAAGATGGTGTGGTCTTCGCGGTCGTACCACTTTATCAGCTCGTCGTCCTTGCGTATGAACGAGAAGAAACCGCTGCCTCCGGCGCCCGTCTGCTGCTTGTGGCGCTGTTCAATCTGCGCAAGCAGCCAGCTGCGCGAGATGACGGCGTGCGCCTTGAGCAGTTCGAGACTCGATGTGGCGCTCATCTCGCTTGAGATGACGCTTTCCAGATACGACTCCACGGGCAGTTCGTTGATGGCGCAGACGCGGTCTGAGTCTACCACGAGGCGCAGCGTGCCCAGGAAGGTCTGCGTCTCCTGACGCTCCCAGTGGAAGTTGACGCCGATTGTTACGTCGTGCAGCGAGAACGAGGCGTCGTTCTGCTGCGGATGGAAAGTAAGCTCGCGATACTGGTTGCCGTTCCACAGGATGCCGCCCTCATGGAACTCAACCACCTGCTCGCCCTCAATCAGGTTGCCCTTAGCCATGTACGGCTTGTTGAGCGAGAAAGATATCTTCGCACCGCTCACGATGCCTACCGATACGTTCGGCTGCTTGCCTGCGAAGTGGGTGTTAGAAGCGAGGTTGCCCGCTGCAAGTGTGCGCAGCTTCTCGGCTGTCTCGTTGAACGTAGCCGTGTCCATGCCGCACTCCTTCAAGATAGCTGCGGCTTCGTCTGCGCTGAGCGTGTTGAAGTCTTCGCTACGCGGTGTGACGATGAAGCCCGCCATGTCGAGCGCCCCCGGACTGACAAGGCGCTTCTGCTCGCCGTCGGCGAAGTAGCAGTCGGGACGATGCTTCGTGCGTGGTATCACCACCACCTGATAGTCGTCGCCGTCGCGCCATGCTATGATGTTCATCATCGGCTCGGTGTCGCCGCCGTGCATCGGCAGCGCCGAATAGAGCTTGCGGAAGAGCTGTTCGCCCGTGTGCTGGTCGGTAGTGCGTATAGAGAATACGGGCACGGCGAAGCCGCGTACGGCTGTTATCGCACCACGCTCATCGTTCTTTATGAGCACTTCGGTGTCGCGGCTCAGTCGGGGCCAGTTGGTCTGCAGCGGCAGCATGCCCGAACATACAGCCTGGAAGTGCATGTGGTCGGGAGCCGACGCGCCACACTTCGGTCCGTTATAGAACACCGTCAGCGTCGGATAGGCGTTGAGCAGTCGGTAAATCTCGCCATAGTTCATGCCGATGCTCTGCGGACGGTGCGTGCGCAGCGGAATGGTGAAGTGTTGCGGCATGATAGGGAAGGGGTTGACGAGAAGTGTGAAGTTCTTGTCCACCTGCTTCTGCATTTGCTCCTTCGGTCGGTTCTGCTCGCAGAGGAAGCAGGGGCGCTCGGCGATGGTCTTGCGGTCGATGTTTGCGCCCGTAGAGACGATGCGTGCGGGGTTGAACTGCAGCTTGAGCGTAATCTCGCCGCACGACAACTCGCGTGTCTTCACGTTGCGCAGGTCGTGGAAGTGCTGTCTGGCATCCTCCCACACCTCCAGCTGGCGGTTGAAGAAGCGCTGCAGCGAACTGTCGGCTGAGGCGTCTGCGGTGCCTTCGGAGAGCTGCTGGCGCGCCGCAATCTCCAATGTGCGCAGGCGGTCCTTGTACAGGTTGTTGGCGTTCTGGCGCTCTATGCTGAGGGCGGCGTCGCTGTTGCCGTCCCAGCGTCGGCACAGATAAAGCTCGTCGAAGATTCTGCCGATGCGGTACTTGCGACTGAAGGCGAGTCCGAGAGCGTAGTCTTCGCCGTACGAAGTGTTCGGGAACTGAATCTGTCGAAGGATAGGCGTGAAGAAAGCGCGCGGCGCGCCGAGTCCGTTTATGCGCAGCGCGTTGTTAGGTCCGTTCTGGTCGGTCCATTCCTTGTGGTCGATGAGTCCCGGCGGGAGCGTCTCGAGCTGGAAGTTGCACATGCGGTAGGAGCCCACAATCATCGCAGCCCCCTGCTTGTGAAACTCGTCGACGATGCGCTGCAGCGTCTGCGGCGACGAGTATAGGTCGTCGCTGTCGAGCTGCACGGCGAAGCGTCCGCAGCGTGCGTCGTCGACAGCCACGTTCCAGCAGCCGCCGATACCGAGGTCGGTGCGCTCAGGAACGATGTGTATGAGGCGCTTGTCCTCGGCAGCAGCCGCTTCGAGGATGTCTGAAGTGCCGTCGGTGGAGTGGTTGTCCACCACTATTACGTTATACTTGAATGTAGTCTTCTGCGCGAGAGCCGATCCGACAGCGTCGGCGATGGTCTTGGCGCGGTTGAAAACAGGTATAATCACCGAAGCCTCGTACGTGAAGTCCTGCTCGCTGTAGTCGGGCTTCATATATTTCGACGTGTCTACCGTAGCGCCAATCTTGTCGAGGTGCTTCGTTGCCACCTGTTCCATCTCTATCTGCACCTCGCGGTTGCGCGGGTTGACGTAGTCGAACTGGCGCTCGCCGCTCTTGCGCGAGTCGGTCTCCACCTGCGTGTACAGATACTCGTTAAGATGGAAAATCTGCGACTTGCGGCTTATGTACAGGCGCAAGTCGTAGAAGCCAGCCCACTTGTAGTCAGCCAGTTGTTGCTTCGCCGCGTACTCGTGCAGCAGCGATGCGCGTATGAGCACGAGCTGTCCGAAGTCGAAGTCGTCGCGTATGCTGCCCGTCTGGTAGTCGATGGTAGGATGTTTCTCCTGCACGCCGTCCTTCTGTATGTAGCAGTCGGCGTACACCATGCCCGCATTGCTGTCGGTAGCCACGCGTAGCAGTCGGTCGAGCGCATGCAGTCCGAGGCTCACCGGCGTGTGCTTCAGGCTCAGCAGCACGTATTCGGCGTCGGTATGCTCCTCGATGGTGAGTAGCGTCTTTGTCGACGTCAGTCCGTCTATGGTTATCACGGTGCAGTCGCTGATGCTGTCCGAGTCGCCGCACGCGCAGATGTTGCTTGCGTCGCTCACGAGCAGGTTTATATGCTGTGTAGTCTTGCTTTGGCTCAGCGTCTGCAGCGAGTCGGCAATCTCGGCTACATCGTTGCAGGGCAGAAAGCAATCAATTTTCTCTCTCATTGTTGTTTATAGTTTTTGCAAGTCCGCAAGAAACGCTTTCAGTGTTATCACGTCTACTTTCGGAAATGATATTTGTTTCAGAATATTGAAGTGATGGTCTTGTGTTACAATATACTTTGCGTTGCCAATAATGGCGCAGTCTGTTAATTTCTTTCGTGAAGATTCTCAAAGCTTTCGAACTTTGCCTCGTTCATCTTTCCGTTATCCCACATAGCGTCAATCTCTTCCTTCGCTTTCTTTGCGAAGAAATCGGATATCGCTTGTTTCAAGTCAGCTAAAGCCTCGGGACTTTTCACCCATTGCATCATATTGAGTATATCAATCTGCGCATCGTTCAGTACTGTTGCTGCCATATTGTTTGCTTTAAAGTTATTAGTAAATGTCCTTTTATTAGATTAAGATGTGCGCTTCCGCGCAAAATCTATATGCAAAAGTAATGTTTTTTATCTGAAAAACGGAGTAAAAACGGCTTAATTTATGCGTTTGTAGTCAAATGATTTTGGCGTTCGGATTATTTGCAGTAATTTTATACATTGAAAACAAATCGATTATTCTGAAACAACATATTTCGCGATGAACAAGAATATTCTCTTAGCGGGCGCCGCACTCTCCGTAGTGCCTACGCTCATGGCTGCAAAGGCTCCCCAGAAGCGTGTGCAGCCGAAGCAACCCAACATTATATTCATATTGTGCGACGACATGGGCTACGGCGACCTCGCCTGCTACGGACAGCCCTATATCAGCACGCCCAACATCGACCGCATGGCTGAGGAGGGCATGCGCTTCACGCAGGCTTACGCCGGTTCGCCGGTGTCTGCGCCCTCGCGCGCTTCGATAATGACGGGTCAGCACTCGGGTCACGGACACGTGCGCGGCAATCGCGAGTACTGGTCAGCCGAGCATACCGTGATGTACGGCAACAACGTAGACTTTGCTGTTGTGGGTCAGGAGCCTTACGATCCGCAGCACAAGATTCTGCCCGAGATGCTGAAGGACCACGGCTACACCACAGGCGTCTTCGGCAAGTGGGCAGGCGGCTACGAAGGCTCGCCCTCTACGCCCGACAAGCGCGGCGTAGACGAGTTCTACGGCTACATCTGCCAGTTTCAGGCACATCTGTATTATCCCAACTTCCTCAACCGCTACTCGCGCTCTATGGGCGACACGGCGGTAGTGCGCGAGGTGATGGAGCAGAACATACAGTACCCCATGTTCGGATGCGACTACCATAAGCGCCAGCAGTATTCGGCACGCATCATACACGACAAGGCGCTCGAGTGGATTGACCGTCAGGACGGCAAGAAGCCGTTCGTGGGCTTCCTCACGTACACCCTGCCTCACGCCGAACTGGCACAGCCCTACGACAGCATCGTGGAGGGCTACGAGAAGAAGTTCTTCGTCGACAAGACGTGGGGCGGACAGGAGGGCTCGCGCTACAACGCCGTGGAGCATACTCACGCACAGTTTGCCGGAATGATAACGCGTCTCGACCAGTACGTGGGCGAGGTGATGGCGAAACTGCGCGAGAAGGGCCTCGACAAGAACACGCTCGTCATCTTCACCTCCGACAACGGACCTCATGAGGAGGGCGGCGCCGACCCCGAATTCTTCGGACGCGACGGCAAGCTGCGCGGACTCAAGCGCCAGTGCTACGAGGGCGGCATACGTATTCCGTTCATCGCATGGTGGCCCGGACACGTCAAGGCGGGCGAGGTGAACGACCTGCAGTTCGCCTTCTACGACCTCATGCCTACGTTCTGCGACCTCGCCGGCGTGAAGAACTTCCGCAAGCGCTACACCAACCGCCAGCTCGTGGGCGACGGCTTCGACGGACTCTCCATCGCTCCGACGCTCCTCGGCGACGATGCCAAGCAGCTGCAACACGACCATCTCTACTGGGAATTTCACGAGACCGACCAGATTGCTGTGCGCCGTGGCGACTGGAAGCTGATTGTCGTAAAGGGCAAGCCGCGCCTGTACAACCTCGCCACCGATCTGCACGAGGACAACGACGTGAGCGCTGCGCATCCCGACATCGTGGCCGAACTTGTGGACATTATACGCAAGGAGCATGTAGACAATCCGCTGTTCAAGGTGACGCTACCTTATTAATATACTTATTGAAATCTTACTGATTGCTCGTAACGTGCTGATTTGGTTGAGTTCACGGTAAACAGCCTTGTACATCGCTCGTTGAACATGAAAGCCCCTGTTCGCATTTTCATTTTCGACAATCGTGTTGAGATTCACAGTCCGGGTGCATTGCCTTACGGACTCACTATTGATGACATAAAGGCAGGAACCTCTATGCCTCGCAATATGTTCCTTTTTAACAATGCCATATACTTGCTGCCATACACTGGAGTGGGTAGTGGCATCACTCGTGCACTGGACGAAGATATCAATGTCACGTTTATGAATAATGACAAGGCACAGGAATTTGTCATCACGGTTTGGAGAGAAGAAAGTAACCAAGTCGAGGGTGAAAGTAACCAAGTCGGTAACCAAGTCGAGGAAAAAAGTAATCAAGTCGAAGACTCTGACACTCGACTTAGACACTCTGACACCGACCATGACACTCGACTTAGACACTCTGGCACCGACTTAGACACTTCCGAGAACGACCATGACACTCGACTTAGACACTCTGGCACTGACTTAGATACCAGACTTAGACACTCTAACACCAACTTAGACACTCTAACACCAACTTAGACACTCTGACACTAAAAAAGTGTCATTGTCTAATA
>ULUS01008052.1_pt1 | contig 19912 bp, 19 predicted proteins | sample 1958761 | NCBI WGS metagenome assembly ULUS01 (sample SAMEA4835767, study PRJEB28245) | human gut metagenome | biome: gut microbiome; material: fecal sample | place: Denmark | collected 2008
AACTATAGTTAAGCGATTAATATCGCATCACTAGTAATTGATAATTATGAAACAACAGTATGTTCGTATTGGTTGGATTGATTGGGCTAAGATCCTTCTTATCTACTTCATGGTAGTCGGACATTTTCATCCACCGTTGATTCAAAGCCAGTTTTTCTATGTGTTTCACATGCCGGCTTTCTTCATTATTTCTGGTTATTTGTATCGTCCGCATGATTGGAAGCGTACTATTGTTAGTTTGATGACTCCCGTAGTGGTGTTTTCGCTATTCAATTTGTGCTTTCAAATACTTATATCCTTTTTGAAGGAAGGTTGTTATGATTCGACAGACTTGTTTAGAAGAATAATGGTACCCTATATAGGTGGTGTAGCAGATCCCGATGTTGATTATATAATTCTGTTTATGGGAGCTTGGTTTCCTATCGTATTGATGCTAATCAGGCTCGTTGTAGGAGACATCAAAGCATTTTCTTTTGTCGGTCGTTACAAAGTGGTTGTTTTCTTTGTGGCAATGGCATTTATGGTCACATTGCCTTTGTGGGCAGATATGAATAATGATATCTGCCAATTGAAGCCGTTCCTTATGTTCCCGTCTTTGCCATTTTTCCTTTTGGGCATGATGCTTCATGATGTGGATACCCAAATGCTTCATAAATGGCTAAAACGACTTGTGCCGCTTTTCTTTATAGTCTATTTGTTTATGGCAATTTGGAATGGTAGGGTGGGAATATTGAATTTACATTTCGGCCATAATTATCTTTTCTTTTTTATTGGAGCTGTTAGTGGAAGTGCTGTCTTGTTTTGGCTATGTTGTCATTTCAAGGATCATAGTTTTGTGCGAACCATCAGCATCGGTACTATGTTAATTCTTGGTCTTCACATGGATTTTTACGATATGTTATTTCCTGTACTGAATCGGTTAGGCGTATATTCTGTTATGTCGGAATGGGCAGTGGTTTGGTTAGCATCATTGCTGACGCTTGCCCTGTGCTATTGGCCTATTCGCTTATGTATGCGCTATGCGCCTATTTTGTTGGGGAAAATAACAATTAAAAGAGATTGAATTTTAAGTTGTATTAAGCGAAGATTAAATACATGAGTATCAAAACAACTGCTTATAAGTTATTGGGAAGCCATTATACAGCTCTTGCTTATTGGCGTCGTAATATAGTCACAAAATGTTACGCCACATTTCATCCTTATCATTATGACGGTACACGTTATGTGGGTAGCTTCCTAAATGAAAAAGCGGCGTATCCTTATGATGATAGCAATATGCAGAAAGTTGAACGAGTAATCTATGTGTTTTGGACGGGAGATAATGAGATTACTCCTAACAGACTGAAAGGTATTGAGTCCTTACAGAGAGTGAGCCGTGTTAAGGTGCAACTCATTACTCCTAAAAACTTACCGCAATACATAAAGGCTGACGATCCGTTGCCTAAGGCTTACCAGTTCCTTTCGCTTAACCATCGTTCCGATTTCTTACGCGGTTACTTTATGTACCATTATGGAGGAGGTTATGCCGACATCAAGACCTATTATCACTCTTGGGTGCCAGCTTTCGATAAATTGGATAGCTCTGATGCCTATGCGTTTGGATACCCCGAGGTAGGATGGGTTGGCGTTGCCAATGGTGCTGTTATAAATGAGAATTTGAAGCACGACTTGGCTGTCTATTGGTCTTTATTGATTGGAAATGGCGCTTTTATCTGTCGTCCCCATACACGTTTTACCGCGGAATGGTATTCTACCTCACGAAGAAGATTGGAGGAACATTCGGAAATTTTGCGTGAACACCCTGCTCGTGATTTCTTTGGAACAAATGATGATTATCCCCTCGCATGGGAGAGTATGCAGGGTGGAATATTCCACCCGTTCTGTCTGAAATACCACGATCGTTTGCTTAAGGACAAGGCGCTAATGCCATCATTTAAGGATTATAGATAAGTCTATTTGCGAAACACTATGATTGATACGAACGGGTTGGAGGATGGAGAAGATGGTAAGTACGAAAGATAAAATGAAAAAGAGGCTATCTAACATAGAGTTCTTGCGCTTGTTAGCAATGCTCTATGTACTTATAGTCCATGCTGATTTTGGTACGTTTGGTGCGCCCACAGTGGATGATTTTGCGGTTCGGCCAGTAGGTGTTTTCGTCCAATTCTGGTTCGAATGCTTTGCTATTTGTTGCGTTGATGTTTTTGTTTTGATATCTGGTTGGTTTGGTATTCGGTTCAGTTTGAATAAACTTTGGACGTTTCTCTTTCAAGTAGTGTTTTTCTCTTTAGGACTTTTCCTTTTGGCGGTGGCTATTACCCCAGAGAAATCGCTTACCCTTGAGGGAGTCAAAAGCATCTTCCTCTTTAACGGCAGTGACTATTGGTTTATCAAGGCATATTTGATACTAATGGTATTAGCACCGATGCTCAACGCTTTCTGTGATTATGCTTCACGTAGAGAGCTTCGAACAATTCTTATTGCCTATTTCATCATTCTGATGATATATGGTTGGTTGGAGCCTGCTTCTGTTCATTTCACAATGAATGGGTGCACTGCCCTTTCTTTTGTGGGCCTCTACCTTTTGGGCAGGTATTTGAAGATGCATCGCCCCAAGTTAACTAATTACAATAGGCGCATCTATGCTGTGGTTTATGTCGTTGCCTGCCTTGTGATGTTTTTCATGTGCCTTCTCTTCTTGAGCCAGGGAGTAAGGGTTACGCTTGATAGTCGGCTACTTAATTATGGAAGTCCACTTGTCATTCTTTCTGCAGTTGCGTTGCTGTTGTTTTTTAGTAAATGGACATTTGCTAACAAGGTGGTCAATCAGGCAGCCAAGTCGTGTTTAGCGGTGTATTTGCTTCATTGCAATTATTTTGTTTTTCCTATCTATAAAGACCTGACTCTTAAAGCTCATCAATTGGGGTGGGGAGTGGTAGTGCTATTTGTTTTGGCAGTATTTGTTTTGGCAATCATGGTAGACAGGTTGCGAATTGTTATGTGGGATGTGATTTCTAATAAATGGGTTCATGCTAAGTAAACTGATTACTATATGGGTTCAAGTTCGTGACTTGTACCTTTTCCTTTTCCGACGAGCTCTGGTCCTCAATGGTTATGTGGACGATCATGCGTGGAGCGGGGTGCGTCATCGCAATTGGGGAGACGAGTTGAATTATTATTTCATCAGTCAATTGGCGGGCCGCCCTGTCATATTCTATCATACTTTTAGAGTAGCTAAATGGTTAGGGCTGAAAAACTATCTCTGTATTGGCACTTTGCTGGACGCGGTGAGTTATTCGAATCGCTCAACGGTGGTTTGGGGAACAGGGGTGTCGGGACAGGACCGTGACTTTGTGCTCCCGAAGAAGATTTGTTCGGTGCGTGGACGCAAGACCTACGAGTTTTTGAAAAGCAGAGGCATTGATTGTCCTTCGGTTTTTGGAGACCCAGCTTTGTTGCTTCCTCGATTTTATACGCCCAAACGAATGGAGAAGCGATATAAGATGGGTGTCATTCCTCACGTTATCGACTGGGATTATGGCGTGATGCAGGAAATCCGTAAGGAGCTCAACGATATCTTGGTGATCGATTTGGCCCATTATGAGAAGTGGACCGACGTCATTGATCAGATATGCAGTTGCGAGACGATAGCTTCAAGTTCCCTTCATGGTCTGATTGTTTCTGATGCTTACCATGTACCCAATTGCTGGATTACCTTGTCTGGTAAAATTAGCGGAGGGCTGTTCAAGTTCTTTGATTACTTTTCTTCTGTGGGACGCGAGGAGGCTGGTCCTGAAAAAGTTGAGCGCATGTCTGACTTGCAGACCATTGAGAACAAAATGATCTCATGGAAGCCTATAACGATCGATACAGACCCAATTTTGCAAAGTTGTCCTTTTTATAAAGCTTAATCATGACGCCTCATATTTCTGTTATTATACCTGTTTACAATGCGGAGACTACGCTGAATAAGTGTGTCGATTCGGTTCTGATGCAACAGTATGCTGATTTCGAAGTGATCTTGGTGGATGATGGCAGCAAGGACAGATCGCTTCAGATTTGCGAAGAATATGCAAGGAGGAATAGCCGGGTTACGGTTATTCATAAGGCAAATGGAGGCGTTAGTTCGGCTCGTAATGCAGCTTTGGAAATTGCCAAAGGTGAAAGGATTCTCTTTCTTGATGCCGATGATTACTTAGATAAGTCCTTTTTTAATGGTGTAAAAGAATCGACAGAAGACTTGTTGATACGGGGAATTAGTTTTTTTAGCAAACAGGGAAAATTTTTCTCTACTTGCACATTAGGTTACGAACAACCACAACCAAGTCTGGCGGAATTTGTTATAGAATATGTTGGCACTCCGTTACTTCGTGGTCCTGTGGCAAAGTTCTTTCTCCGTTGTCTAATTGTTGATCTTCGATTCCCGGAGGATATGAAAGTTGGTGAAGACAGCTATTTTGTTCAGTGTTATTTGGCGAGATGTAATAGTTATAAATTTCTTTATGACGCTTGTTATAAATGTGTGGTTTCTAGTTACTTTGACAATATTAAATATGCATGTTCGGTTGACTACGCTGCAAGTTCTTTGGTACATCTCTTAGAGTCTTTTGAAAAAATGGAGAACCACTTGCATGTAGGATGGGAGCATTTTTTGTCTTTTTATGTTTTTTTTAAGTTGGCTTCTAAAGAAGATTGGAAAAACAAGCCTTGGTTGTGGTTTGCTAATATGGAGATAGCAAGAGCTTGTAAGCGGCTTTGGCCGGTGTTGCCAATGTCTCAAAAAATACAATATGGTATATTCAATATCCTCCGAAAAAGGTAAGAACCTTATTTGGCTACCTTTGTGGTATAATATTCACTTGATTTAGATTAGAACATGCCTGCAATATCTATCATAGTTCCCATTTACAACATGGAGCATTTGATGCGTCGCTGCATCGATTCCTTGTTGTCTCAGACCTTCACCGATTATGAGCTGCTACTCATCGATGATGGCTCCAAGGATGGCTCTTGGAGCATCTGCCAGGAATATGCGCGCAAGGATGCGCGCATTAGTATTTTCCATAAGGAGAATGGTGGTCTGAGCGATGCTCGCAATTATGGCTTGAGCAAGGCCATAGGCAAATACACGATCTTCGCAGATCCCGACGATTGGGTGAGCCCCGAAGGTCTCGGCCGCCTTTATGCCACGGCTGAGCGTGAACAGGCGGATATGACAATGTGCGACCTTTACCGTGAGGATGAGTACAGTCGTCATTATGTGTGTCAGCGTCCACAAACGCTACAAGCGGCTGAGGTGCTTAAGGAATTGTTTGCCAATATTGAGGGCTTTACCGTAAACAAGTTGATCCGTCGTGATGTGTACACACGGTTTGGCATCGGTTATCCCAAGGGCATTTACGGATGCGAGGACCAATATACCATGGCTGCGATTCTCCTGCATGACATAAAGATTGCCTACGAACCCGTGGCGTTTTACCATTACATGTATAACAGCGCGTCGCTAACTCGTCACTATGACGAGCGTACTTACGAAATGGATATGCGTGTGCTCGAGATGTTCCGGACGTTGTTGGATGGCAATCCGACCCAACAATTGGCTGTTACCTATCAGGAGAATGCCGTATTTACTCGTGCTTTTTGGAACGGGCGTGGCCATTATTCCTCAGTGGCTTTCAAGCAACGCTTTGCGTCTTTTCAAGACCGAGTAAGCTCACTGAACGAGATGACGGTCGTTAAAGGATGTATGGTTGCTGCTTGCCGCGGTTGGTACCAGCCGGCCATCAAGCTGGTGCTCTTCCTGTTTAAAGTCAAACAAATGATAAAACGCATAATGAGTTTTGTTGCTTATAGCGGAAAGGTATAGTAAAAATGAAAATTCTTATAGCCACTTGCGCTTTTGCGCTATTTTATGTTGCGTGCCTTTCGCTTTTATCTACAAAGTTGAAGTGGCAGGATAGATCCTTAATGATGGTGCTTTGTATATTCACCATTTTGATAGGAACACGTAATGGATGGCCGGATCAAGGTGTTTATGAAATTGCTTTTAATGAAGCTCCGCTTCCTTGGGAAATAAATTGGTTCGGAGAAATCTATGGCTATGCAGAGCATGGCTATTTGTTGTTGGCCTCTATAGTAAAGTTGATCTATAATAATGCGACCTTCTATTTCTTGGCCATGGGCGGACTCTCCATGCTTTTGCTATATAAAGGGTTGAAGATGTATTGCGCTATTCCTCTGTTGGGTTTATGCGATTATGCAGGGCGTTTCTTGTTGAATCGAGACTTTCAGCAGATGCGATCTTCATTGGCCATTCTGCTGCTTATTTTAGCCATCAAACTCATCCGCGACCGCAAGTTGGTTGCATATATGTTGGTTGTTTTGCTTGCTTATCAGTTCCACCACTTGTCGTTATTGGGAATTCCGCTGTATTTCCTATATAAAGTGCGCATTGGGCCTATTTCAATCATCTTTAGCCTTGTGATGGCAATGTTGCTTTCTCAATTGTTAGCTGGTTCCATTTCTGGAGTGGTGGATGGATATAGCCAAGACCTTAATTATGATACATACGTTCAAGGAGAATATGTAGAAGAGGCTTTGGGGTTACGCAATCCTATGATCTATTTCCAAATAGCAATCTTGATGGTTTATACGTTTATGGAACCCGTGCTTGCCTCAAAAGATAAGTTTTATTATCTTTTTCGATGGGCTTATTTTTACTCTACGCTGATATTGATTTTTTTCTGTAATTATACAGCCCTTTCTGGTCGTACATCCACGGTGTTTGCTACGTGTGAGATGTTTATGTTGCCAAGTATTGCCATGGGGCTCGGAAAGAAAAAGAGATTCGAGTTTTATGTAGTTGTGGGAGTAATATTGGTTTATTTCTTCTGGAGTAAGTATCGTTCAGCGATGATGTTGGTAGGAGAGGTATAATTAATTGTCTGTACTCATTAACGTATGAAAATAGTATTAGTCCAATCTCGTGTTTGCTTTGGTGGAGCCGAGCATGTGGGGGTGATGCTTGCCAACGCGCTTGCATCCCATCATGAGGTGGTGCTGGCTACCAATACGCAATTGGAAATGTCGTATGCAATCTCTGATAGCGTAAAGGTGCACAATATATTCCCCCCAATTCCTCATGGTGTGAAGAAATGGACGGGGGCTATCCAGCAGTTGCGTCAACTTTTCGTTCAGGAAAAGCCCGATGTTGCCATTGGCATTTTGGCTACTTGCTCCTTTATCTGCAAAGTGGCTGGTGTGGGACTCGACATTCCTGTGGTTGCTACTGAACATGACGCGTTTGAACGACCCGAGAGCGCCCCGATGAGTCGTGGCAACGCCTTTTCCAAGTTTTGGCTCAATCGTCTGTTTGATGTGGTTACGGTTCTTACGGAAGCAGACAAACAGGTGATTGGCAACCGATTGAGCCGGGTGGTGGTTATGCCCAATCCCTTGTCTTTGCAACCTGCTACGATGGAAGGCCCCAATGAGTTCAATGATGCGGAAGGTAACTCTTTTGCAAAGAAACCGATCGTGTTGGCGGCAGGCCGCCTCGATTCGTGGCATTGTAAAGGGTTTGACGTGTTGCTGGAGGCATGGACGAAAGTGCATGCGCGGTGCAAGGATAACATACAGGCGGAAGGTTGGCGACTTTGCATTGCTGGCAAAGACGAGGCGGATGGGTTAAGCCATTTGCAATCGTTGGTTCGGAAATTGGAACTTGGCGATAGCGTGTCGTTCTTAGGCTTCCGTAAGGATATGGTGCGCTTGTACCAAGAGGCATCTGTGTTTGCCCTGAGTTCACGCTACGAAGGCTTCGGCTTGGTGTTGGTTGAGGCGATGAGCCAAGGGTGTGCTTGCGTGGCTACCGATTACAAGGGGCGCCAGAAGGAAATCTTTGGTGATTCCGAGTGTGGCTTGTTGTGTCCTCCCGAAGATGCTGAGGCTTTGGCCGAGGCGCTGCAAAGCGTGATGACCGACGCCACGTTGCGTCACCGACTCCAGAAAAACGCCATAGAACGTTCCCGATTCTTCATGCCATTACACATCGTCAAGCTGTGGGAACAACTCCTATCTGATGTGGTTGCCGCAAGGAAGAAATAGATTTCGATAACAGTCAGTCTATGCGTGTTGCACATATTATCAATCATTTAGGCGTGTCGGGAGTCAATCAGGTGGTTGCCGATTTGGTTTCTGTGTTCAATGCCCATGGGCACGAGTGCGTCATCTACTACCTAAAAGCATGTGATAGCCCAGCAAGTTATCCTTGCCCAGTTGTGCCTTTGGACGGTTCAGCCTCCTTCCCCGAGAACTTTGATGTGATACACGCCCATGGTGTAGGCCCTATGTTGTATGTGATGAGGCATCGCCGTGCATTGACAAAACGTAACGGAAATCAGGGCCGACCTCTGTTTGTCACCACGCTCCACTGCTATTGTTTCCAAGACCTGCCGAGCCTTTACGGATGGGCAAAGGGTGGCCTGATGGCCATCGCATATTTGGCAAGTACGTTGTGGCAGGATAGGGTGGTGTGCTTGTCGCAAGACATGATGCGCTATTATTCTCGGTGGATCAGTCGCCGTAAGTTACGCTATGTTTACAACACCCGTCTCTTGCCAAGCAAGCAGAATGAGGTCTTTAACCCTGACGATGCTACGCTTGTCGATCAATTGAAGTCGTGGCATGCACAAGGACATACTGTTATTGGCATGAATGGCGTGCTTATATATAGAAAAGGTGTTGATTTGATGCTTCGTGCCTTGCGCCTGTTGAATCTGGAAGGGCGTCGTTTCCGACTGGTGTTGGTGGGCGATGGGCAAGATCGAGGCGATTTTGAGACGTTATGCCAATCGTTAGGGCTGAACAACGAGGTGTTGTTTGCGGGCCATCGAAAGGATGCCTACCGCTTCCTTCCTTATTATGACATTCTGGCGCTTCCCAGTCATTCGGAGGGATTCCCCCTGAGTTTGTTGGAGGCTGCCGTTTATCAGAAAATGGTTGTGGTTAGTGAGTTGCCCATCGTAAAGGAATGTTTTGGCTATCGTGCCCCACGCGCTTCGGCAGGTAGGGAGGAAGTCGCTGCATTCAAGATCGATACGGATCAGGATGCGACCATTCTTCGTTTGGCTGAGGCTGTCCGAAAGGCCATGGCTGATGAAGCTATCGGTGCTCGCCTACGCCAGCGTTTCGATAAGGATTACTCGCCCGAGGTGTTTTACCATAATTATGAGTGCGTGTGCACAGGAGAATAATGATGTCGTGTTAATTTTTTCTTATGAATAGTGTTATACAAAAGTTAAGAACAAGAATAGGGCAAATGGATTTGCTATCTGATATGTGGAATATTGGATTTGTAACAGAGGATATTGCCGATGTTGTCAAGTCTGATAAATTGCATATCCATTGGTTGAAGCACAATTATACAGATCGTTGGTTTGCTGATCCATTCCTGTTGGAAGTAACAGAAAAGCAAATAATAGTTTTGGTAGAGGAATATTGCTATAAGATTCGTAAGGGAAGAATTGCACGTCTTGTGATTAGTCGGCCAGATTATGTGCTTCAAGAAATGAAGATCGTCTTGGAAATGCCTTATCATCTTTCATTTCCTGTGATTTGCCAAAAAGATGGCGAAACATTTGTAATGCCCGAGTGTGCTCTTTCTGGCGAGCTGAATCTCTATAAGTATAATCCCAAGACGATTATGTTGGAGAAGGTAAGCGAAGTTGGACATTTGCCATTATCTGATGCTACAATCGTTACGTTTAAAAATGGCGAAAAGTATATTTTCAGCACGGAGTTCCCTAATCCGAACGGAAATGTCTTGCAGATTTATCCTTTCGATGGTAATGCAATGACGATTCAGCCAAAGCCTGTTGCAGAGATCTCTTTTCCCAGTAATATTGCTCGTAATGCCGGTGACGCGTTTTATATTGGTGATGATATGTATCGGCCAGCGCAGGATTGTAACAAGTGCTATGGTAACGGCATTAATATTCAGAAGGTAACGAAAGAGGGTCAAGTCTTTTCCTTTGAAACGGTTAGTAGCTTCCATTCAGACAATCCTGATTATAGTTTGGGCTATCATACATTGAACATGAAAAATGGTTTGATCGTGGTGGATGGTCATCGATTCCGTTATCCTCGAACAGTAAAAATGTTGCAGGCTATTAGGAGGGCTCTCTAAGTAGTTAGATGTCTGTAATATATGAATTGGAATTATAGCAAGGTTTATTCAAATGATAGAAGTAAAAGATAAATCCAAATGTTGCGGATGTTGCGCTTGTGTGGACGTGTGTACGCATCAGGCAATTTCCTTGAAAACAGATATTGAAGGTTTTTGGTATCCCATAGTGGATGAAACCAAATGTGTAGATTGCGGATTATGTGATAAGGTGTGTCCAGAGTTGAATATTGCAGATCTTAAAAAGAACGACTTTCCCCAACCTGCCCATACTATAGCTGCAATCAACAAAAAGATAAGTGTTAGGTGGGATAGCACGTCGGGCGGTGCTTTCTCCGCTTTGGCAGAAACCATGTATGAAGAAGGTGGTTATGTAGGTGGCGCCATTTACAATGATGATTTTTCAGTCAAGAACTTCATTTCAAATAATCCGGATGACTTAAAGAAATTGCGTAGCTCAAAGTATTTGCAGAGTAAAGCCGAAGGTGTTTACAAAGAAATACGCGAGTTGCTGCGTAAGGGTGAGAAAGTGTTGGCTTGTGGAACACCTTGCCAGATGGCTGCCTTACGATCCTTTTTGAGAAAAGATTATGATAATCTTATTATCGTGGATTTCATTTGCAGGGGTGTTAATTCACCAAAGGTTTACCGTAAATATTTGGATTCTCTTGAGAGGAAATTTGGTGGGAAGGTCGTTTATGTAAAGGCAAAAAACAAGGAACTTGGTTGGCGTAACTTAACAAGAAAGGTGGTCTTTGATAATGGAAAATCATATTATGGCGTTGGTATGATAGATGATTTCCGTAGAGGTTATCACACAAATGTTTATTGTCGCCCCAGTTGTTATTCTTGCCAATACAAAGGCTTTCCAAGAATGGCAGATATTACGATAGCTGATTATTGGGGTATAGAGAAGGTTGATCCCAACATGGACAACAACATTGGCACATCCATGATTCTCTTGAACTCTAATAAAGGTATTGCCTTCTTTGAGAAGGCCAAGGCCAAGCTGGAGTGGGAAGAAACTAAGTTTGAGTCTATCTTGCCTGGAAATATTGCTCTTCGCAAGCCAATTGAGCCTGCGAAAATTAATAGAAGAGAGTTTTTTAAGGACTTGGATAAAGGTACGTTCGAAGAGGTAACTGCCAAATACTTCCCGATAACCAAACGACCTGTTTCTCTTAAGGGGAGAATCAAGTCGTATGTGAGATATGGGCTTTCTCTTTATAAGAAATATGGCTTTTCTTATCGCGCTTGGAGCAACTTTGTTAAGATTAACTTTAGAAAGAATACGGTTTCTAACATTAAGGCGGAACATGTTATTTATACGATGCCAAGTGCAGTCTTTGATATTCATCCTTCAGCCAAAATTGTGGTTAAGGCTCCTTTCCTTTTTGGCAATAATCCCGTAAAAGGATTAAGGATTCCCACTTGCCTTCGAATGGAAGCAAATACGAGTTTGGAAATTCATGATGGTCCTTTGACCCGTTATGGAAAAGGTCCTTATAATCTTCGCTATGGTGCTTATATAGAAATTGTTAATGGAGGAAAACTGACGATAGGTCAAGGAGCATGCAACGTAGGATTGACCATTATGTGTGCGAAGGAGATTACCATTGGCAATGGGGTTCGTATAGGAAGAAATGTTTCTATACGAGATTGGAACGGTCCTCATGTAATCATCAATGAGCATTATCGTAATCATGCCCCAGTGCATGTCGAAGATAGGGTGTGGTTGTGCACTGGATGCACCATTATGCCAGGTGTGACCGTTGGTGAGGGGGCAGTTGTGGCGGCCAATGCCACTGTTACTAAGGATGTGCCACCTTATAGCTTGGTGGGAGGTTCACCTGCGAGGGTGTTAAAAGAGAATATAGAGTGGTATTAAGAAGTGTGTCCTTCTTTAGCTTAATCTATGCTAAGAGCATGGTAGATGTATGTTTAGTTCACATAGCCATCCTTTGTGAGTTTGCTGTTAACATGCTTTACCACAACGCTCTCTATAGCAATTACGGTGTTGACAATCGGAATGGACAAAGACATGAGAGCGAAATTGGTAGAATTGATAAAGTCTAAAATAAAAAATAATGTGCCCGACAATTAAACTATCTAATGGGGTTGAGATGCCTTTTATGGCTATGGGGACAAACTGGATGACTTATGAAGAGTTGTTCCCCGTAATGAAAGCAGGCTTCGATGCTGGCTTTAGAGCAATAGACACTGCGAGAGATTATGGTAATGAAGCAGTGGTGGGTGATGTTCTTCAAGATGTATTGAAGGCAACAGGGCTCAAGCGCCAAGATGTTTTTGTTACAACCAAGATTGGGAATAGTCAACAAAGGAAAGGAAATATTGAGGAGCAATTTGAGATATCGCTTGCAAATCTAAAGACCGACTATTTGGATCTTTGGCTAATGCACTGGCCTTATCCTGGCTACTTTGAAAGCACATGGGAAAAAATGATTAAGCTTTATGAGTCGGGTAGGGTCAGGGCGATTGGAGTTGCGAACTACGATATTCGACACTTTACTCAGTTGTTTTCGTCAAATCCCAAGGTTGTTCCGATGGTAAACCAAATGGAATATCATCCTCTACGTACGGCAAAGGAATTGCGAGCATTTTTGAAGAAGAACAACATCATAACACAAGCTTATGCTCCTTTGTGCCGTTTGGTTCCGCCTTTGAAAGATAGCGAAGTGCTTCGTCTCTTATCATTGAAATACAAAAAATCCATAGGCCAGATTATTCTTCGTTGGCATGTGCAGCAAGGTGATGATATGCCTGTATTTAAGTCTTATAATCCCAAGCGTTTTAAGGAAAATATAGACATTTTGGATTTTGAGTTAACGGATGATGAGATGAAGGCTATCTCTTCATTGAATCAAAACTACAAGTACCATATAGAATCTATTAACTGCCCAGGATATTAATTCAATACAATAAAGATGATTAAGAGAATCGTTTTTGCTTTGCCGTTGTTGTTGAACAAACTGGTAAAGAGAACTAATTGGTATAAGAACCAACAGCTTGACAAAACGAATTATCCCGATAATGATTGGTATAGAAATCATTTGGAGCGAAACTATGATGTTGTTAATGTAGGCAGCTCATCAGGTGTTTATGATTTTGATTATACAGGTCTTGACGTAAAGGCGTTTAATTGGGCCCTTCAACCTCAATCCTTAGAGTATAGTTTTAAGGTTTTGAAGACTTACTTCAGTATCTTAAAGCGGAAGGGAATAGTTATAATTCCTTTCAGCCCATTTTCTGGTCTTTCCGTGACAGGAAAATGGGCCGCAACGGCCTACGATAAGTATTTCACTATTTTGGATGAAACCATGTTGGATGATTACGAGGCTGTTAGGCGCCGTAATCTTTATCCATTGCTTGCGCATCCTAAAACAGCGTTGAAACATCTTCTTAAAGATGAACCGAGAATTACGTCGAGTCGCAACTGCAATAAATGTACTACTGCTCAGGATTTTGAAAATGATTCGCAACGATGGATGAAAATTTGGCAGAATCAGTTTCATATTCCAGATTTAGATGCGCCCATGTCAGAAGAAAATAAACTTGGAGCTGCCTCAAGAAAGAAATTATTGATGGAAATGATTGATTTCTGCTTTGTGAGAGACCTGCGCCCCGTGTTAGTGCTGGCGCCTGCGCATCCCTCGTTATCTTCGAAATTTACTAAGAAGTTCCGTGAAAACTACATTTATTCGTTTATACGTGATGCCAACCCTCATAAAGCTTTGTTCTTAGATTATCTTGATGATTCTAGATTCCTTGATGATAAAGACTTCGACAACTCATTCTTCTTAAGTGTTGAAGGGGCGCGAAAGTTTACGAAAATTGTTTTGGAGGATTGCTCTCAACAGTGATGATAGCATTAAGAATTTTGTGTGTTTCATGTGAGGGCTAATCATTTTATATGTGTAAACAATAATTTGGGATGTTAGGGAAAGATAATAATATGAATAAGGTGTTGCGGTTTAGCGTGGCCATGTCGATCTATAAGAATGACGACCCGGGATATTTAAGGACCGCCATTCGTAGCATGTATGAACAGACGTTGCCGCCGGCGGAGGTGGTGATGGTGGGCGACGGTCCGTTGCCCGAGGTGTTGCTGGCGGTGGTGCGCGAGCTGGAAAGCACATACCCTTCGTTGCGGTTCCTGCCACAGGAGGTGAACCGTGGGTTGGGTGAGGCGCTGCGCATCGCATGCGAGAACTGCCAGTACGACTATATCGCACGCATGGACTCGGACGACATCTGCATGCCCGACCGCTTCGAGAAGCAGATGCGTGTGTTTGCCGATGATCCCGAGGTGGGCATGGTGGGCGGCATGATCACTGAGTTTGTGGGCGACCCGACAAACATCGTGGACCGCCGTATGTTGCCGCTCGACAACGCCGGCATCTACAAGATGATGCGTACGCGATGTGGCGTGAACCACGTGACGGTGATCTTGCGAAAGGCCGACCTCATGGCGGCGGGAAACTATAGCGGTCGGTTCCGGCAGGAGGACTTCTACCTCTGGGCGCGACTGATGAAGAACCACGTGAAGATACGCAACATCGAGGATGTGGTGGTGAATGTGCGGTCGGGAGCCGACCAGTTTGCACGACGTGGCGGACTGACCTATTTCCGTGAGCACATGAAGGTGTTCCGCTATATGTACGACGAGCACCTGATTTCTTTGCCCTACCTGCTCATCAACTATGGCTTGCGGTTTGCGCAAGTGGCGTTTCCCACCCGACTGAGAACGTGGGTGTACCAAAACTTGCTCCGTAGCAGTCATTGATGGCCGACGACCGCGCCCTTCCCGCCTTTACCGTTTTCACCATTACCTATCAGCGAACGGCTGAGCTGGGAAGGCTCTTTGCGTCGCTATGTAGGCAGACGTGCAAGGATTTTGTGTGGCTCATCGTGTCGGATGAGGTGAACGACGCTACCCAACAGGCTGTGGACCAATGGCGAGGGCAAGTGGACTTCGACATCTGTTATGTGGAGCTGACGCATGGGGGCAAGACGCGTGCCATGCGTGAGGGATTCCGCCATGTGCGAACGCCCCTGATGATCGACATTGACGACGACGACGAGTTGGTGCCGCATTGCGTGGCAGTGTTCAAGGAGGCGTGGCAAGCGGTGGAGCGCCAAGGGCGTGCCGACATAGGCATGATCAACGCCCTGTCGGTCGACGACGAGGGGCGAGTGGTGGGCCGCGTGGCCGCCCAGTCGGGTTGCGAAGATTCCGACTATATCACGATGGAGTGGACGCGAGGTTGCGCCGCCGAGTACATCATATCGCGAAGGACGGCAACGGTGGCCGACGCCGCCTTGTTCGACGACCGTGGCACGTGGCTGGCCGACCAAGTGGTGAACGTGCGCGAGAGCGTCTATTGGAACCGATTGGCCCGCAGGTGGAACACGCGGTATCTCTACCAGCCGTTGCGCATCTACCACACGGCAGGGGCGTTGCGCCTCTCCGCCCAACGCTTTGACCGACAGAAATGCGTTGACTATGCGTTCTCCAACTACGTAATGTTGCGTGAGCTGCGTGGGCGTTGGCACGAGAACCGCCGCACTACGCTGAAATATATGGCCGAATGGGTCTACTGCGTGCTTCGTGCACCATCGATCCTCGTCTCTCTGTTCGCCCGCAGAGAACACTGAAGCCATGCAGGGTGATTTTGTCAAAAGAACAGGCGGGAATTATTGTTCTCCCACAGATCGCACAGAGCAACACAGATGCCATTCGGGTTGCTTTATCAAAAAACACTGATATTACTGATGCGCACGGATGGGTCTTTTCACGGATCCTTTACTCTTGCTCCGCTGCCTACTGCTTGGTTTTGATGCGCCGCTGGCGCGACGGATGAGCACGGATCTTTCGCATGCGGAAAGTTGGATGCAAGGAAAAACATCTGTGCAAATCTGAGAGATCTGTGGGAGACAACTAAGCGCCCAATGTGCTTGAAAAAGCACGTGAGAGAATTCGCCCACAGATCGCACAGAGCAACACAGAAACCATTCGGGGTGATTTATCAAAAGAACACGAGACTCGGCGAAGCCCCACCGACCGTATCGAATGACGACAGAATGGAAACACCGTCGGTGTTTTAAAATCTCACGAGATTTGTCGCAGACCCACTGACCGAAGGGAAGTAATGAGGCGGTGGGCCTCATGCAAAATCCACATAAACCTTCTGTGGGAGGAATCGCGGATAGCCATTATAACAAGATATGCCTTCATTGTTGAAAACAATCAAGAACGCGTTGTGCCGACTGTTGCAGGCCCGGTGGGCCGTGGCCTTTTGGGTTGACGGCCGCCTCATGGTGGTGGGCAATCCCTACCGCGACCGTTGGTTTGCCGACCCTTTCATTGTCGACGCCGACGACAAGACGATAACGTTGTTGGTGGAGGACTTCTCGTTGCAGACATTGAAAGGCTCCATCTCCGAACTCACCATCGACCGTGCGACGTGGAAGATATGCCAACGTCGCCCCGTGTTGGAGGAACCCTTGCAGTTGAGCTTCCCCTATATCGTGCGTCGCGAGGGCGACTGGGTGTGGTTCATGCCCGAGAGCTCGCGGGCCAACCGCCTGTCGCTTTATTGCTACAACCGCGCCGATGGCAGCTGCCGGCGCGAGCGCGACTTGGTGGCGGTCGACCTCTCCGATTCGATCATGCTGGATGGCTATGTGCTGGCCACGCAGGGTGAGGGGCTCAACGGCGACACGCTCCACCTTTATCGCAAGCAAGGAGAGAACTATGTGGCCTCGCAACCCCTTGTGTTCAAGGAGCGTGTGGCGCGCAACGCGGGTGCCGTCTTCGAGCATCAGGGCAAGCGCTACCGACCAGCGCAGGTGTGCAACGAGTGGTATGGCGAGGCGCTCAGCATCCAAGAGATCACTGGCGAGGTGGGCCGATGGACGATGGCCGAGGTGCGCCGACTGACGCCTCCTCCAGGGTTCGAGGGATTGCACACATTGAACACCTACAACGACCTGTGGGTGACCGACCTGAAATATTATCCGCATCCGTGGCTATCCAAATGGGCCTATGTGATGATGGGACGAACCGACCTATGAGAATAGCCTACATCATTCCTTCGCTTTACCGCATGGCGCCCAACCGTGTGGTGCAACAATTGGTGGAGGGCATGATGGCCCGTGGCCATGAGTGCAACGTGTTTTATTTCGACCCCGTCACCACCGACGTCATGGCGTTTCCCTGTCGCGCGACGCGCATCAGTCTGCTGAGGGCCACCGATCTCACGGGCTACGACGTGGTGCATACGCATGGTCTTCGCCCCAACCTTTACGTTTGGATCCATGGCGTGCCGAGGGGCGTAAGGGCCGTGGCCACCATCCACTCGTATGTCTTCGAGGAGTTTCGCTTTATCTATGGACGGGTGTTGGGCTGGATCTTCGGCCACCTCTTTGTGCGCACGCTCAGTCGCCATGACAGGGTGGTGACGCTCAGTAGCGATGCGGTCGCCCATTATGCGCATTGGATTCGCCCATCACGCCTCACCTATTGTTATAATGGTGTGGAGGAACAGGCGGTCGTCGTGCCGCCCGATGCCGACGACTGCCGTCGCATCCGTGAACACAAGGGCGATGGCGTATTGGTGGCCAACATCTGCTTCTTCGACAAGATCAAGGGACTCGATGTGCTCATACGCGCCCTGGCGTTGTTGCCAGCCCACTATCGGTTGCTGCTCATCGGCAACGGGGCTGAGGATGGAGCGTTGCAACAGTTGGCGCAACGTCTTTGCCCCGGTCGTGTGCTCTTCCTGGGGCGGCGCCCAAGGGCGTCGCGCTACCTCGCGCTGGTCGATGTGTTTGCGCAGACGTCGTGGAGCGAGGGGTTCTGCTTGTCGATGGCTGAGGCCGCGCTGACCCACACACCCATCGTGTCGTCGGACATTCCCGGCATGCGCGAGAAGTATGGGGCCGACGAGGTGACGTATTTCCCCGCCGGCGACGCACCGGCGCTTGCCGTCGCCCTTCGTGAGGCGGTGGGCGATGAGACGAAGGCTGATAGGGCCTATCGCAAGGTGGTGTCGCAGTTTGGGGTGGAACAAATGATTACTCGTTATGAAACGATTTACCAAGGCTGAACAACTCTTTTTGCATCTTTTCCGACGTGCGCTGTGGGCCGATGTGCCAACGACGCCCGAGGCGGAGGCACCGATGGCCGATGAGGCTACGTGGCTGAGGGTGGTCGACGTGGCGGTGGAGCAAACGTGCCAAGGACTTCTTGCCGACGCGTTGTCGCAGATGCCCGCCGATCGCCGACCGTCGAAGCCCATCTATTTCTCCATGGTCAATATGACGGCCGAGGCCGAGGACCGCAACCGCAACATGAACCAATGCCTGCATGGGCTCTTCCCTATGTTGGAGCGCCAAGGCATACCGGCTTGGCTGCTCAAGGGCCAGGGGCTGGCGCGATGTTATCCGCAGCCGTTGCACCGCATGTCGGGCGATATCGATGTGTTTATTCCTACGGCTGAGGCGTTCGACCGTGCCGTGGAGCTGTTTGCCAAGCACTTGCCGGGCGACGGACTGGAGGAAGGGCATGAGCGCACATTCCATGTGGACGATATCGCCATTGAGTTGCATAGCCTGATCGTTACCGACCTCAACGGTCGCTTGCGCCGCAATTTCCCTGCGTGGTGCCAACAGCAGTTGGCGAAGCCACCCGTGATGTGGGACGATGTGGTGTTGCCGCCCACATCGTTCAACGCCATTTTTGTATTTGTGCATCTGGCACGCCATTATGTGGGGGGCGGCATTGGCTTGCGCCAGGTGGCCGACTGGATGCGGTTTCTCTATGTGCATCGTGCCGGGGGCGACAGTCCACTGGACGTTGCCGAGCTGGAGCGCGACATCGAACATTTGGGTATCAAGCGTCTGTGGCAGGTGTTTGCCACTTTGGCCGTCGACTATTTGGGGTGCCCCGCCGAGGTCATGCCGCTTTACGACCCGCGTCATCATCGGGACGCCGCCATGGTGTTGCGGTGCATCTTCGATGAGGGCAACTTCGGCCATCACGACGAGGCCATGCGTCATCGCCCCGACGGCTTTCTCTCGGGCAAGGCGTTCTCGTTCCTGGTTCAGGTGCGCCGCATGGTCCACAAGTTCCAACTTTTCCCTCGCGAGACGCTGTTCTGCTTCCCCATCCTCATCCGCGACGGCATGGGAAGAATTGTAGGGCGAAAAGCCTAACCATATCTCATTTCTTGTTATTCCGGCTCACGCTATTCGAGCCTTCGCTTGTAACCAAGGGATGTGGTCTGATGCAAATGGCGGCAATTACTTTCAACAGAAGTAATTGCCGCCATTGGCATTCTGTAACAGCAGATGGTCGTCAGCTGCGAGGTAAATCTCAGGCTATAGGTTTTTCTCCTATAATTACTCCCATATTTTTACGTCTTACAAGTTCTGTCAAGAGGATTGAAGCAGCGGTGCTTGTTAGGAATACAAGCGCCGTTAGCAAATATGGATTGACGGGGAGGTCGCCAAAGATGTAAAATAGCAAATAAATTATTATAGGATGAAACAGGTATATGCCAAAACTGTTTTTGTTTATTAAATCAAACAGTCTTGTTGTAGTTATGGCTTTAAGCCATGGAGCAGAACGGTAAAAGACGTATATGCCAGTCAATGCGTAAACGGTTTTACCCCCCCCAGGCCGTCCGAAAACGGCACTTTGAGGCA
>ULUS01014718.1_pt1 | contig 19885 bp, 15 predicted proteins | sample 1958761 | NCBI WGS metagenome assembly ULUS01 (sample SAMEA4835767, study PRJEB28245) | human gut metagenome | biome: gut microbiome; material: fecal sample | place: Denmark | collected 2008
TCTTTAATCTGGTCGGCATACTGTGAAAGACGCTCTGGGTCGATGCCAAAGCTCTGTTTGCCCATAAGGCTCTCGCCGCTGAGCTTTAAAAGGATTCTCTTGAATTTTGTCATGTCTTTTATCGTTTGCTTATTATTTTTTACTTATTATTTTTTACTTATTATTTTTTACTTATTATTTTTTGCTTATTATTTTTTACTTATTATTTTTTGCTTTTTATTTTTTGCTTTTTATTTTTTGCTTATTTTGTTTATATTTCTTTCAATCAATTACTTTCTCAAGAAAGCGTCGCCGAAGGCGGCGAATATCCATAACTGCTGGTTGAGCTGCCGAAGGCGGCGAAGCCTGCCGATCCTGCAGATCCACGAATGATGATAAAATCGTCCTCGCGCTCGACTTTGTCGCTTGCCAGAGCAAGAAGAGGGCGAACATAGAGGCGATTTTTTATAAGACGTAATTCACTTCTTTGAACATGTATTTGCGCTCCTCACCCTCTTTGGTTACGAGCGTCAGTGTGCCATTGAGGGCAACGTTCTTAATGGAGGCTTCAAAGGTGCCATTCTTGTCGCTGTAGGTGTGAAGGCCTTCGCGACGGTAGAGGGCGTTGTGATACATCTCGCTGATGGTGTCGTAGCGTCCGTCGAGCACCATCTGATAGTAGCGCTCAAAGGCTTTGAGCACCTTGTCGAGCACTTCGTCTTTTGAGAACGTGCGCCCTGTTATCAGACAGAGCGATGTGGGGTTGGGTGCCGAACTGAGGAACAACGTCTGGTTAACGTTTATGCCTGTGCCGAAGATGCACTGCTTTACTTTCTTTCCTGAGAGAGCGGTCTCTATAAGGGTGCCGCTGATCTTGTAGTCGCGCCAATAGACATCGTTGGGCCATTTCAGCGTGATGTCTGACACGCATGCGCCGAGCGCCTCTCTAAGGGCGAGCGCTTCTGCCATGGACAGGACAAACTGCTTGTCGGCATCCACACCAGTGGGCTTTATGAGCATTGAGAACAACAGGTTCTGACTGTTCTCGCTCTCCCATGTGTTGGTGCCTTGACCTCGTCCGTTTGTTTGATACTCGGCTGTTACGACAACGAGGTCGCTGTCTGTACAGTCGGTATACCGACTCATGAAATTGTTGGTTGAGTCGGTCTCTCTCAATCTGATGATGTTTGTCTTCATATTCTTTTTTTTGTGCGGCGAACATTTCTGTCTCCGCGTCATCCTGAAATTTTTTTAGAGCTTTTTTTTACTTGCTCTTCTCCTCCTTTTTTATCTCTATTTTGCTCTTAATATTTCTTCTTTTCCTCCTCTTTCATCTCTTTTATCTAACTGAATTTTCGCATGTATATTATGGACATCTATCTACGGTAAGCGCGGCGATGCTCGCTTGCGATAATAGTCGTTTGAAAATGTGGATATTATGCACTTGCGAAAGTTGATTATCTAATCATTTCCTCTATAATTTTTCCTCCTTGTTTAATATAGAAGGTTTTTATCTAAAGGCGAGCAGAGGCCTGAAGGCGTCTTCGATGTGTTCTATAGACTTAAGCTTTTCGGGGTTGCCCACGATGGACACCACATCGAAGCGAAGCCAGTCGTCAATATTGTTTTTCTTTACATAATGGTTGGCGGCATGAGCAATGTTTTTTATCTTTTTCATATCCACGGCATCGGTAGGGCGTGTCACATCGTCCTTAGTTCGTGTTTTAACCTCCACAAACACGAGAGTGGCGCCATCGGGTGTGCGTGCTATGATGTCGATGTCGCGATGTCCGCTGCGCCAGTCGCGGTCTACGATGGTGTAGCCCTTATCGCGAAGCAGTTGGGTAGCGGTTTCCTCGCCCCATTTTCCAAGCTCATTATGTGCTGCCATTTTTCTCCTTTCTTTTTTATTTCAAACAAGCGTTTTTTCAACCAAGCCGTTCTTTCAACCAAGCCGTTCTTTCAACCAAGCCGTTCTTTTAACCAAGCCGTTCTTTCAACCAAGCCGGTTCTTTTAAACGTTTTGTTTTTATACATTATTATTAAAACCAAAATAGCGCAACCCGACTGACAATTTTTTTTGTAGTATGGTTGCGCTATAGGTTTGTGGGTGTTTTGTTTAAATGATTTTATTTCTCCTCAACAAAGTCGACATATTCGCCTTCGTCTTTAGGGATAATTTTCTTGTTGCGGTCAGCGTGTGACCGTGAGTCGCTTATGCCTTCAGCGTTATAAGAGCTGTTGTCGTAAGCGTTATTGCCGTAAGCATTGTTGCCGTTAGTCTTTCTATGGCCTTGTTGTCCATGTCTTCCGGCGTTGTTAAACTGTTGTTTGATGTCCTGTATTCTTCTCAACACCTTGAAGACGGTCAAGCCTCCAAGCAGAAAGACGATACCGAAGATCATCAACACAAACAATAGAAAAAATTTTATCATATTATTCTCACACAGCAAGTTTTACAAACAAATGTCTCTTAGGTAATGGTGAAGCCTTTTCCATTTTATCTCAGCAAAGCCTCTATCTCAGCGAAGCCTCTATCTCAGCAAAGCCTCTATCTCAGCAAAGCCTCTATCTCGGCAAAGCCTCTATCTCAGCAAAGCCTCTATCTCAGCAAAGCCTCCATCTCGGCGAAGCCTTTTTTTACCTTTTTACCTTTTTACCTTTTTACCTTTAAAACTCCCGACACCACGATATAAGCCAAGATGATGCCCCAGAAGCTGGTGAGCGGTCCGAAGATGATGATGGCAAGAACAGAAGCGATGGCGAAGCTATACTTCACCTCGTTGCCTTTCCATCCCCAGTGTTTGAACTTGAGGGCAAACATCGGCAGCTCGCAGATCAAGAGCCAGCTTGACAGCACAATCATGACGAGCATGACGGGCAACATGTAAGCGGAGCCTTCAAACCAGTCGTTATGTGTGGCAAGCAGTGAGCCCCAGAAGAGGGCGTTGGCAGGTGTCGGCAAGCCTATGAACGAGGTCGTCTGGCGTTCATCGAGGTTAAACTTTGCCAGTCGCAAGGCAGAGAATGCTGCCACGACAAAGGCGAAAAAGGGTAGGATAGGGCGCAGACACTCTATGGCTGCGGGATATTCCATGACGCTCAACTGGGCAAAGATTATTGTTGCAGGTGCCACGCCGAAGGTCACATCGTCAGCAAGCGAGTCGAGCTCCTTGCCTATGGGCGACGACACCTTAAGCAGGCGTGCGCTCATGCCGTCGAAGAAGTCGAACGCTGCACCTACGATAATCCACAGCAAGGCCATTTGTGCTTCGCCTTGGAAAGCGAAGTAGGTGGCCACGCACCCCGACATGAGGTTTAGACATGTTAGGGTGTTGGGAATAATTTTCTTAATTGCGTTGAACATTTTTTTCTTTATTTTTTTACTTCAGTTTGGCAATGACCGTCTGGTCGCCTGTTGTGGCCTGGCCCATCTTCACGCACACCTCGGTGCCGAGAGGCAGGTACACATCGACGCGTGAGCCAAACTTGATGAAGCCCAGGTGCTCGTCAATGTAACAGTCTTCGCCGTCCTTGGCGTAGGTCACGATGCGGCGTGCCACAGCTCCTGCAATCTGTCGGCACAGGATGTCGACACCATCGGGTGTGGTGATCATTACGTCGGCATGCTCGTTCTCCTCGCTGGCCTTGGGCAGCCATGCCTTATGGAAATTGCCGTTCTTGTGATGCACAAACTTTACCTTGCCGTCAACGGGGAACCAGTTGGCATGAACGTTGAACAGGCTCATGAAAATACTTACCATCAGACGCTTGTCGTGGAAATATTCGTTCTCCTCCACCTCTTCTATCACAACCACGCGTCCGTCGGCGGGCGCCACGACAATCTTGTCGGTGTCCTCTTGCGGGAAATAGCGCACAGGACAGCGGAAGAAGTTGATAACAATGGCGTACACCGTGCCCATCACAGCCATGAAACACCAGAAAGGCACTTTGTTGTCGATGAAACGCCAAAGAAGCAGAGCAATGGCTGCTATGACAATGAAGCCGTAGACAAGTGTGTCGGTTCCTTCACGATGTAGGCGTATCTTCTTAAATTTCTTTATATTTTTAATCATAGTAGTCGGTTAGGATTATTCTTTTGCAAAGGTAAAGGTTTTTTGCTTATCTCGCAAAAAAAAGCATGGCTTCTTTTGCATATATCGAATATAAAGTATAACTTTGAAAGCCCAAACGCACTTTTTTTTATTACACTTTTCATTTAATGGAAGATTTTGTTCATTTGCATGTGCACACCTACTACTCGTTACTGGACGGACAGTCGAGTGTGCAGAAACTCGTCGACAAGGCCATTGCCGACGGCATGAAAGGCATGGCCATAACCGATCATGGCAACATGTTCGGCATAAAAGAGTTTTTCAATTATTGCAATAAGGTGAACGGCAAACTCAAGAAAGAGGGTAAGGAGCCGTTCAAACCTATATTTGGCTGCGAGATGTATGTGGCTCACCACCGCAAGGAGGATAAGGTGAAGGAGCATGGCGACATGGGTGGCTACCACCTCATTGTGCTCGCCAAAAACTATCATGGCTATAAGAACCTTATAAAACTGGTGTCGCGTGCGTGGGTCGATGGCTATTACATGCGTCCTCGTACGGATCGTGAGGACCTGGAGAAATATCATGAGGATCTCATTGTGTGCTCTGCCTGCATCGCGGGTGAGGTGCCCAAGAAGATTCTCAACGGCGACATTGAGGGTGCGCGCGAGGCGATTGAGTGGTATCGCCGCGTGTTTGGCGACGACTATTATCTGGAGCTTCAGCGACATGAGGTGAAAGACCCCACGCTGCGTGCCAACCGCGAGACGTTCCCCCTGCAACAGAAGGCCAACAAGGTGCTCATTGAGCTGGCGAAGGAGTATGGCATCAAGCTGGTGTGTACGAACGACTCCCACTTCGTGGACAAGGATAACGCCGAGGCCCACGACCACCTGTTGTGTCTTGCCACGGGCAAGGACCTTGACGACCCCACGCGTATGCTCTACTCAAAGCAGGAGTGGTTCAAGACGCGTCAGGAGATGAACGAGGTGTTTGCCGATGTGCCTGAGGCGCTTAGCAACACGCTCGACGTCTTGAACAAGGTGGAGACATACAGCATTGACCACCCGCCAATAATGCCGTTCTTCCCCATCCCTGCTGAGTTTGGAACGGAGGAAGACACCCGCCGCACCCACTCGCCAGAGGATCTCTACCGCGAGTTTACGACCGATGAGAACGGCGAGAACCCGCTGCCCAAGGAGGAGGCAGACAAAAAGATCAAGCACCTGGGTGGCATCGACAAGCTGTACCGCATAAAGTTTGAGGCCGACTATCTGGCGAAGCTTGCCTATGACGGTGCCAAGAGGCTTTATGGCGACCCCATACCCCAAGATGTGGCTGAACGCGTTAAGTTTGAGCTGCACATCATGAAGACCATGGGTTTCCCCGGCTACTTCCTTATCGTGCAAGACTTTATCAACTCGGCACGGGATGAGCTGGGCGTGATGGTGGGTCCGGGACGTGGTTCTGCCGCCGGTTCGGTGGTGGCCTACTGTCTGGGCATCACGAAGATCGACCCGATGAAATATGACCTGCTGTTCGAACGTTTCCTTAATCCTGACCGTATCTCGCTCCCTGATATCGACACCGACTTTGACGACGATGGTCGCGGACGTGTGCTCGAATGGGTGGAGGACAAGTATGGTCACGAGAAGGTGGCGCACATCATCACCTATGGCACCATGGCGACGAAAAACTCGATAAAGGATGTGGCGCGTGTGGAGAAGCTGGAACTGTCTGTCTCCAACGCTCTCTGCAAGGCCATCCCCGACAAGCTGCCCGATGGCTTGAAGATGAACCTGCCCAACGCCATAAAGTGTGTGCCTGAGCTGCGTGACGCCGAGGCAAGCAGTGAAGAAAAGCTCGCCAACACCATAAAATATGCCAAGATGCTTGAGGGCACGGTGCGCGGAACGGGCATACACGCCTGCGGCACCATCATCTGCCGCGATGCCATCAGCGACTGGGTGCCGGTGTCGACAGCCGACGACAAGAGTGACCCCGGTCACAAGCTGCTCGCCACACAATATGACGGACACGTCATTGAGGAGACGGGTCTTATCAAGATGGACTTTCTCGGTCTCTCAACGCTCTCTATCATGAAGGAGACGGTGGAGAACATCAAGATAACGCATGGCTTCACCCTTGACCTCGACACCATACCTATAGATGATGAGATGACGTTCAAGCTCTATCAGGAGGGACGGACGGTGGGAACGTTCCAGTTTGAGTCGGCGGGCATGCAGAAATATCTGCGTGAGCTGCACCCCACGGTCTTCGAGGATCTCATTGCCATGAACGCCCTCTACCGTCCGGGACCAATGGACTATATCCCGCAGTTTATTGCGCGTAAGAACGGCAAGGAGGAAATTAAATATGACATCCCCTGCATGGAGAAATATCTGAAGGACACCTACGGCATCACCGTCTATCAGGAGCAGGTGATGCTCTTGTCGCGACAGCTTGCCAACTTCACCCGTGGCGAGAGCGATGCCTTGCGTAAGGCCATGGGTAAGAAGAAGAAAGACATCGTTGATGCCATGAAGCCTAAGTTTATTGCGGGCGGACAGGCCAACGGCCATGACCCGAAGGTGCTGTCGAAGATATGGGCCGACTGGGAGAAGTTTGCTTCTTACGCCTTCAACAAGTCGCACGCCACCTGCTATTCGTGGGTGTCTTACCAGACCGCTTATCTAAAGGCCCATTATCCTGCCGAGTTTATGGCTGGCAACATGAGCCGATGCCTTAACGACATCGGCAAGATCACGAAGCTCATGAGCGAGTGTAAGAACATGGGCATAAAATGTCTTGGTCCTGACGTGAACGAGAGTTGGCAGAAGTTTAGTGCCAACAAGAAGGGTGAGGTGCGCTTCGGACTCGCTGCCATCAAGGGCATGGGCGACGCTGCGGCACAGGCCATCATCAACGAGCGAGAGAAGAACGGCCCTTACAAGACCATCTTCGAGTTTGCCCAGCGTGTCAACCTGTCAGCCGTCAACCGTAAGGCGTTTGAGAGCTTGGCGCTCAGCGGCGGTTTCGACAACTTCGGCATAAAGCGCGAGCAATATTTTGGTGTCAACAGCAAGGGCGACGTGTTCCTCGACACGCTGATACGCTACGGACAGCTCTACCAGGCAGAGCAGGCGGAGGCACGCAATTCGCTCTTCGGCGATCTCGATTCTGTCATCGTGTCCACGCCGCCTGTGCCTCAGGCTGAGGGATGGAGCGCCATTGAGCGTCTGAACAAGGAGCGTGACCTCGTGGGCATCTACATCTCGGGACATCCGCTCGACGATTACCGCATTGTGCTCGCCAATCTCTGCAACACCCATTGCAAGGAGCTGGGCGACAAGCAGGAGCTGTTCAAGAAAGGTGGCCGTGTGACCGTGGGTGGCGTTGTGACAGGCGTGCGTAGCGGCTTCTCAAAGAACGGCAACGCTTATGGCATTGTAACCATTGAAGATTATGAAGGCCCTGGTGAGCTCGCTATCTTTGGCGATGACTGGGGCAAGGTTAACAGCAAGTTCTTGATTGGAAGCTCGGTCTTTGTTGAGATATTGCTGTCGCAGAGATATCAGGGCAGCAGCTACATCGACTTTGTCGTAGACAAGGTGTCGTATCTTAATGATGTGAAGGAGAAAAACCTGCGTAGCATAACGATAAACATCGACCCTACAGCGCTGTCGGAGGTCACTGTAGAGAACCTGACAACGCTTATAAACGAAAACCCCGGCAACACCGAACTGCTCTTTAGAGTGAAGCAGCCCGACGGTCGCGGCTATATGGGCTTGCATGCCAAGACCAAGGGCGTGAACATCGTCAATGACCTCGTGATGCTTCTTGAGGAGGAGGAGGCGCTGAGCTATGTCATCAATGAGTAGGTGGCAGAGCGTAGGGCGGCAGAGGTCTGCCAATATGCCACGCTTTCGTTTGTGGTATGACATTTGCTCGTAGATGAATGAAAGTTATCTTATGCAAGCGTTGCCGCCTTCGGCAATGACTCTTGCTTGAGATAATTGTCGTTTGAAAATTTGTTTATAATGCACTTGCAAAAGTTTAGTCAAAAAAACAATAAAAATAAGAAAAAATGGAAGTAACAATTACAGCAGAGAACTTTGAGAGTTTGAGAAATGGTGAGTTGCCCTTGGTCGTTGACTTCTGGGCTACATGGTGTGGTCCCTGCCGTGCGTTGGGTCCTGTATTGTCAGAACTTGCAAAAGAGTATGACGGCAAGATCGTTGTAGGCAAGTGTGACGTTGAGGAGAATGACGACTTAGCCGCTGCCTATGGCGTGATGTCTGTGCCCACACTGCTGTTCTTCAAGAACGGTGAGCCGGTAGAGAAGAAGGTGGGTGCCATGCCTAAAAACAAGCTGAAGGAACTGTTCGAGAGCTTGCTTTAAGAAGCTTTTGAAAAGACTTTTGAGCTGCAAAGCAGCAAAAAATAGAGACAAGAGCTGTAAAGCAGCAAAAAGATAGAGACAATAAAGACAATTTCTTGACCACATGTTTTGGCCCAAGAAATTGTCTCTATTGTCTCTATTGTCTTTAAACCCTTCCGTCTTTAAGCCTTTTGTCTTAAAGCGTTCCGTCTTAAAGCCTTCTGTCTTTAAGCTTTCCGTCTTTAAGCCTTTTGTCTTAAAGCTCTGTTGTCTTTTAAAACTCGATAAGTCGTGAGCCGTCGGGTTGTTCGCTGATGCTCACCTTGACGGCATCCTCGGGCAGCAGTTGCTCGATGAGCTCAGGCCATTCTATGAGGCACAGTCCGCCGTTATAGAAATAGTCTTCGTAGCCCATGTCATAAACCTCTTCGAGCTTCTTTATGCGATAGAAGTCGAAGTGGTAGATGGGGTCGCCCTGGCCATCGGTATATTCGTTAACGATGGCAAAAGTGGGCGATGTGATGACATCCTCAACGCCCAGTTCGGTGCACATAGCCTTGATGAATGTTGTCTTGCCGGCGCCCATCTTTCCGTAGAAAGCAAACACTCTACTGTCGCCCATTGCGGCAACAAATTGTTTTGCGGCATCACGAATGGTGTCTAATGATTCAATTTTTATTTCCATAGTCTTTATTTACCCTTTTCCTTTAAAACGGGATATTTCATTTTTCACTTTTCTCTTTTCACTTTTCCCTTAGGTGTCAGCGTTATGAGCGGTATGAGCATCTCTTCCATTGAGATGCCTCCATGCTGGAAAGTGTCTTTATAATAAGACACATAATAGTTATAGTTGTTGGGGTATGCGAAGAAATCTTCGCCCGTAGCAAACACATAACTGGTGCTGAGGTTTGGCGAGGGAAGCTGTGCCTTGCGCGGCTCTTTTATGACGTAGACGTCGCGCGACGAGTAGTTGAGGTTCTTGCCGAGCTTGTAGCGAAGGTTCGTGTTCGTGTTGCGGTCGCCCACAATCTTCACAGGCTTAGAGCAGCGTATGCTGCCGTGGTCGGTGGTTATGATCACGCGACAATCGTGGTTGGCTAGCGTGCGCAACAAGTCTGCCATCACCGAGTGGCGGAACCAGCTGAGCGTCAGACTGCGGTATGCCGACTCGTTGTTTGCCAGCTCACGCACCATCTTCGATTCTGTTCGTGCGTGCGACAGCATGTCTATGAAGTTGACGACGATGACGTTAAGGTCGTTCTTCAACATGTCGTTGAAATGTTCGAGCATCTTCTCGCCAGCCGTAGAGTCGTTGATCTTGTGATAGCTGAACGTGTCGTGGCGTCGGAACCGTTCTATCTGCGTCTTCACCAGCGGCTCCTCATTGAGGTTCTTGCCCTCCTCCTCGTCCTCATCGACCCACAGGTCAGGAAACATCTCTGCTATCTTGTTGGGCATCAGTCCGCTGAAGATAGCGTTGCGTGCATATTGTGTGGCGGTGGGCAGGATGCTGGTGTAGATGTCGTCGTCGATGTCGAAGAGCGGTGCTATCTCAGACGACACCATGCGCCACTGGTCATATCTGAAATTGTCGACCACGATGAGGAACACCTTATGTCCCTCGTTGAGCAACGGAAACACCTTCTTCTTAAAGATGTCTGTGCTCATGAGCGGACGGTCTGCGGGTGCTGGCGTGTCTACCCAGTTGAGATAGTTCTTGCGTATATATTTGGCGAAGGCGTTGTTGGCCTCCTCCTTCTGCATCTGCAGCATCTCCGTCATCGGACTGTCTGTTCCGCTCAGCTCCATCTCCCAGTGAACGATCCGTCGGTAGGTGTCTTTCCAGTCGTCTATGGTGCGGCACGAGTCGATCTGTGCCGCTATGTCTTGGAAGTTTTGCTGATAACCCGTCTGCGTCACCTCGCTCACGATCTGTCGTTGGTGAATGTTCTTCTTCAGCGAGAGCAGAATCTGCACGGGGTTAACAGGCTTGATGAGGTAGTCGGCAATCTTTGAACCGATGGCCTGGTCCATGATGTTTTCCTCCTCGCTCTTTGTCACCATCACGATGGGCGTGGCCGGCTGAATCTCCTTTATCTTCTGAAGCGTCTCCAACCCCGTAAGACCCGGCATCATCTCGTCGAGCAAGATGAGGTCGTAGGTGGTGTTGGCACACTTGTCAATGGCGTCGGTGCCGTTGCTCACGGTGTCCACCTCATAGCCTTTTTTCTGTAGGAAGATGATGTGGGCTTTCAGCAGCTCAATCTCGTCATCTACCCAAAGTAACAATCCGTTGCTCATATTGCTTTTTATGATGTTCTTGTTTGTTAAAAACCGTCGAGGTCGTAATATTCGTCCTCAAGGTCTATCTTGTTCTCTTTGTTCTTGTCCTGTTTGTTTGACGTTGGGGTGTCGTCAAAATAGATATCGTCCTCACGCGGCTTGGTCTCAACAGGCTTAGACTGCTGAGGCAGCTGCTGAACTTGCTGCTGAGGCTGCTGTTGAGGCTTGGCATGCTGCTGACTCTTTGTCTTTTCCTCAGCTTTTGGCCGCTCTTGAACCTTCGGCTGGTCTTGAGCTTTATGCTCCTCCAATGTTACGATGGTCTCGCCTCTGTCCTCCACAGGCTCCTCCTTCTTCGGTTCTTCCATCGGAATGACGGTAGCACCGTTCTCCACAGGATCCTCCTTCTTTGGCTCCTCCATCGGAATGACGGTAGCACCGTTCTCCACAGGCTCCTCCTTCTTCGGCTCCTCCATCGGAATGACGGTAGCGCCGTTCTCCACAGGCTCCTCCTTCTTCGGTTCCTCCACCGGTATGACGGTAGCTCCGTTCTCCACAGGTGCCGCGTTCGTCGGCTCGTCAAACGGTATGATTGTTGAGCCGTTGTTGTCTATCGGCTGTTCCTCGTCGTTGCTTGGAGACTTGCTCGGCACATCGTCAGGATTGAGAATCTCTACATCCTCGAACAGAGGTGTGGCTGCCGTCTTCAGCGGTGCGAAATGTTTGTCGTAGAAGCGGTCGTAATCGTCGAAGCTAAACTGTCGTCCGAGCAATGGCAGGTTCTCCTCGCTCACGATGATGCAGCGGCCCTTGCGAGCCTGTTGCATGACAGCCTTCTGAGCGTACAGGTTGCGGGCATATTGTAACGCCTCGTCATAGTTGCGGAATCCGCTCACCGTCATGCGTTGCAATGCGCCGTCGCCCTCTGTGCTGATGTCGAAGTTGCGCACAAGATAACTGGTGAAGTTGTAACGCGCCATCTCAAACAGCAGGCGGTTGGCGTCGAGCGAGTCGGGCTGGAAGGCGATCATAAAAACGAAGTTGGTGTTGCGCTCTGTTGACAGCTGTCGTGTTGCTGTCGTGTCGTTGTCGTTGAGCGTCATGGTGCGGCGCTCCCACACGTTGCCGATGTCAAACTGTCCTCCGTGCAGCTGTCGGCCTTCGCCCACACCGCGCACAATCATGCCTGCCATCTCTGCCAGGCCGCTCTGCGGATATTTCTCCAGCATCTTCTTCAGGTCTGCCACGCACGAGTCGGCACGGCCCTCGTTGAGCTTTGTCAGAGCGCCGATGAACATGAACTTGTCGCGGTTGGCACCTAAGGGGAACCGTTGTGCCGACATCTTGGCGTTGGTGCTCACCACGTCATACTTTGCTGCCTTGAAGGCATCATAGGTTGTGGCGTAGAGCGAGTCTTCAAGATGAACGCCGAGCGCAGCGTTCTCCTTGAAGAACGGGTCGGTGACGAGCGTTGTCCACTCGTTGTCGGGATATTTGTCTTTCAGCAAGTTTACATACTGCTGCGCTGTTGCCGTGTCGCCCTTGCGCGAGTAGAGCAGGAACAGATGGTAGAAGGCATCTGCCATGTTGTTGTAGTCGGGATATTGTGTTTCCAGACGACGCAGCGCCTTCTCGCTGAGCGGCAGGTTGTCGAGTTTGTCCTTGAAGATCACGCCCGCGTTGAACAGTCCGTCCATGATTGTCTGGTTGCTTGCTTCTATCTGCTCTTCGGTGAAAGGAATCTGCGCAAGATAATATTCGCGTTTGTGCGGGTCGTTCTGTGCGCTGTCCTTGACCTGTTCGAGCGAGTCGGCAAGAGCCTCTGCCCGGGCAATAGAGTCGGCTTGCTGCTCTGTGAGCTGCGTTTGCGTGTCAGGGCTGCCAATGGCCACCACCGTCTTGTTTATGCGTTGCCAGTTGTCGACGTTTTCACGTTTTCCCCACCGCTTCTGGAAGTCTTGCTTTCCTTGGTTCACGGTCATCTGGTTATAGAAATACCACAGCCCCTTGCCTTGTTGCGAAGCGTTGTTCTGCTGCGTGTTGTTCTTGCGGTGGGCGTTGTTGTTGCCTGTGCCGCCGTTCTGTGCTATTGTCTCCTCCGCGTTCTTTTCAGCCTGTTTCCGTTGCTCCTCTTTCTCCTTCTTTTTCAGAGCTTCAATGACGCGGTCTATCGCCTCGTTGCGCGTCTTCTCGTCGGCTTTGGCAAGCCATTGCAGCGAGTCTTGCAGATGCACGGCATCGGTGTAGGGCACCAGCTCGTCGAGCACCTTTGAGCGCTGCGATAGCTGTTCATAGTCGGGGCGTTCCTTGTCGAGCAGACCAATGGCTTCGCCGTAGCAGCGTTGTGCGTCGCTATATTTTTCTTTCGCCCAATAGATGTCGCCGAGCTTCAGCAGGAGCACGCCCTTCTCTATGCCGGCGCGTGTTGCCTTGCTGTTGCCCTTCTCGTAGGCATCGATGGCTTTTGCTGTGTCGCGTTGTGCGAGGTATATGTTGCCAATGGCATAATAGACCTGATCGAGATATTCCTTGTTCTTGTCTGATGCAGCCATGCGCTTAAGGCGCGAGACCATCTTCTTTGCCTGGCCACCGGTCGAGAGCACCTCGGTGAGGGCTATGCGTGCGTTAAACTCCACCTCGTAGGGCGGGCTGAGGCGTATGACGTGCTTGAACGCCTTGCTCGCGTTCTGCTTGTTGCCGAGAGCAGCCTCCAGCTGTCCTAACAGATACCACTCGCGTGCCTTCTGCTTGCGTCGCATCTCGTGCTTGATGACACGTCGCAGGTAAGGTATGGCTTTGGCATAGTCGGCGGTGTGTATGTAATAGTCGGCGTAGGTGTAGTCCCACTCCTTCTGTGCGCGCCAGTGAATGGAATCGCGCTTCATGTTGCGTATCACGTCTTCAGCATCATAGAGCCATCCCTCCTCTATGTAACATTTTGCTAACCAGGCGCGTGCACGTCCGTAGATGGCGGGTTGCGTGTGGTACAGGCGGCTCATGTAAGAGAAGGTTGAGGCTGCCTCGTCGAAGGCACCCTTATAAAACTGTGACCGTCCCATGAGCATCCATGCCTTCCACAGGAACGGGTTATACTCCTTGCGTTGCAACCACTCAAGGTCGCGCTCCGTCTTCTTGCGCTTCTTTGTCCATTCGGGTCTGCGCTTGATGCTGTGCAGCTTAATGGCTTTCTGACATTTCTCTATGGCGCGGTCAAAGTTGGCTTTGCCCGTCTCGCGCGTGCCTTTGTTGCTTACGGTGTAGAGCGGAATAAGTTCGGTGAAATTGTCTTTGTTGCCGTTCTCCTTCTCCAGCGAGCCGTCAATGTAGGCGAGTGTTCCGTTATAATAAGTGTTGTAACGGGCGTTGAAGGAGTGCCACCAACGTGTCTTTGCTGTGTTTTTCTGCGTGGAGCATCCCATTGCCGCCGTCAGCACGACAGCGGCAACAACAGAAAGGAGGGCTATATGTAGATGATGAAGCTTTCTCACATCTATTTAAACTTAAAAACCACCGCTTTTATTGTTCTGAGCAGTGCATAAATGATGATGCTGGCAAAAATTATCGATGCTCCCGACGGCACGTTGAACCAATAGGATATGAAAAGGCCGGCGAGGCAGTCGACCCATCCGATGGCGATGCTGAGGAAGATGATGCGTCGGAAACTGTAGGTAAACAGGTTGGCGGTCATCTGCGGAACGGTGAGCAGACTGATGGCCAGCACAATGCCCACGAGGCGCAGCGTGGAGACGATGGTCACGGCGATGAGCCCCATCATGACATATTCGACCGTGTCGACAGGCAGACGTTGTGAGCGTGCGAAGGTGGGGTCGAAGGCTATGCTCACGATGGTAGAATAGAGCAGGGTGAAGACCGCCGCCACAACCGTTGTGACCACGGTGAGCAACACGAGGTCGGGCGTGCCCACGGTGAGGATGCTGCCAAAGAGGAACGACGGCAGGTCGGGCATGAACCCTGGTGTTAGGAAGCTGCACAAGATGCCTATACTCATGCCGAAGGTCCAGAAGAGAGCTATGGCAGAGTCTTCGCGCACCTTCACATGATGCGACATCCACTGCACGCCAAAGGCGCTGAGCACAGCATAGACCATGGCAGAGAAGATGGGGTTGATGCCAAAGAACACGCCAAGGCCGATGCCTCCGAACGAGGCATGCGTTATGCCGCCACTTATAAACACCAGTCGGCGGCTCACAATGTAGGTGCCTATAATGCCGCACACGATGCTTGCAAGCAGCGACCCTATAAGGGCGTTTTGGAAAAACGAATATTCTAATATGCTCATTGGCTCATCTTCTCATTTTCTTGTCATCTCGAAACCTCGAAACCTCGAAACCTCGTCAACTGACAAACGCATACACCTCGTCCTTAAGCTGGTCCGGCAGGTTTATGCCTCTGAGGTGCAAACTGCGGCACCATCCCGCCACCTCTTCCTCGCGCATGGTGTAGAGCACATCGGCAAACTGCTCCACCTCCTCGTCGCTATATTGGTCGGCAGGTCGTCCGATGAAGGTGTCGAGCTCCTCGTCGTCATAATATTCTATCGGCTTTGTCGCAGCCTCCATCATACATTCCTGCTCACATTTCTGGTTCTCGCCGTTACAGGTTGAGCATGTGGCTTTCTCCACAATGGTGTCATCGCCGTGTCTTGAGCACAAGGCAATAATGGCTGCCACGATGCCGAGAGCCACGAGCAGAAGGATAAGGATGTACATCTTTGTTCTCTGGTTTGGTCAAACTTCTGCAGAAGAACAGTCTCTTTTGCGCCATGCGCATTTTGTAAGCATTGAATTCTTGCGCGAAGCGCTGATTAATGATAATTAATGGACCATTAATGGAAATTAATGTTTAACAAAAAACCGTGCGCGAAGCGCAATTTTATTATTCTTCTGTCAAAGAAAGTTCAATGTCTTTTTTTTATGTTGCTTTGTTCTCTTCAGTTGTTGATCTCGCGAATCTCGAAGCCCGCCTGTTTAAGATCCTCCCAGAAGTGAGGATACGATTTTGACACCACCTCAGGGTTGTTGATCTTCAGTCCAGGATACTTTATGGCTGCGGGCGCGAAGGCCATGGCCATGCGGTGATCCTCGTAGGTGTCGATGGGTTCGAAGGTCGGCTCACAGCGGGCACCGTCCCAGATGAGCGTGTCGTCGTTCTCGTCGCGAAGGACGTAGCCAAGCTTGCGAAGCTCACGCTTGAGCGCCTCTATGCGGTCGGTCTCCTTGATCTTCAGGCTTGCCAACCCCGTAAACTTAAACGGTATCTCAAGCACGGCGCAAGCCACCACAATGGTTTGTGCGAGGTCGGGCGAACTGATAAAGTCGTAGTCGAGGCGTGGCAGGTGGCACGGCAACTTCTGCTGTATGCGCACCGTGGTGGGCACATCATCGTTCTTGTCGTGGAATGTCGACTTTATGCCCATGAGCGAGAAGATGTAACGCACCACAGAGTCGCCTTGCTTTGAGCCGTCCATCAGTCCGTCGAGGTTGAAGCACGACTCGCTGTCGCCGCACAACGCCATCATCTCATACCAATAGCTGGCGGCACTCCAGTCGCTCTCGATGAAATAGTCGTGTTGGCGATAGGGCGTGGGCTTCACCGTCACGGTGTCTATGTCGCTCCATTCGGCTTCTGCGCCAAACTCGCGCATCATCCACAGCGTGAGGTCAATGTATGGTCTTGAGGCGATGTTGCCTGTCATCTTCAGCTCCAGTCCGTTCTTCAGCGCGGGACCGATCATCAGCAGGGCAGAGATATATTGCGAGCTCACGCTTCCTGTGATCTCAAGATGTCCGCCCTCCAGAGCCTTGCCCTTGATGCGTAGTGGAGGGTAGCCCTCCTCGCCTTCATAGCTTATGTCGGCGCCGAGGTATCGCAGCGCGTCTACAAGGATGGCTATTGGCCGGTGCTTCATGCGTTCTGTTCCTGTTATGACATGCTCCTCGCCTTCTGCCACGCTGAGATAGGCTGTGAGGAAGCGCATGGCTGTTCCTGCCGCCTTGATGTCGATGGTGTCGGGCATGTCGCGCAGGGCGTTAACCATCACCTCCGTGTCGTCACAGTCGGACAGGTGACGGGGCATGATGTTACCGTAAGACAGGGCGTGTATGACCAGCGCTCTGTTACTTATACTTTTTGAAGCCGGCAACGTTATTGTTGCGTCAAACTTCTTTGGTGCTGTTATTTCGTATCGCATTTTTTTCCTATATAATGCAAAGGTAGTGCAAAAAATCCGATTACGCGAAGCCATTGCCCATTTATTTGCATTCGTTAGCATGAGTGTTTCTTTCGTTTTGAATACTTAACTAAACCTGTTTAATTCTTTCTCTTCGTTTTTGTGTCATGTCTTCTTTCTTGTCATGCCCCTTATATATTATTAAGGTGAAGGCGCGCAAAGGTCGATAAAAACAGACGTCAAGGCATGAAATTAAGGAAAAACGCAAGTTTTTTTGCAAAAAGTTTCGTTTTTGTTTGGTCAATTCAGAATAAGTAGCTATCTTTGCACTCGCTTTTAAGAAGTACGGGATGTAGCGCAGTTGGTTAGCGCACGCGTCTGGGGGGCGTGAGGTCGCAAGTTCGAGTCTTGTCATCCCGACCTACAAAGGGTTAGAATGTTGGTAACAACGTTTTAACCCTTTGTGCTTATATATACTTTTTGAAACATCGACAACAGCTCTTTTGAACAACTGGCGTTTCTTCTGAAGCACCCAACGTTTCTTCTGAAGCACCCAACGTTTCTTTTGAAGCACCCGATGTTTCTTTTGAAGCACCCGATGTTTCTTCTGAAGCACCCGACGTTTCTTCAGAAACCGTTACATGTCTCTCGAAAAAGAAAAATATGAACATCAAAACATTAGGCAACAAGATTAAGGGAAACCCGTCGGTGGCGGGAGGAACCGTGTTCTCCATTCTTATAATAATAGGTATAGGCCATTTCCTGAACGACATGATCCAGTCGGTTGTGCCGTCCATCTATCCCATACTGAAAGACAAGTTTGGGTTCTCCTTCGCACAGATAGGCATCATCACCTTTGTCTTCCAGATCTCGTCGTCGATCTTGCAACCGCTCACAGGCCTCTATGCCGACCGTCATCCGCGCCCTTACTCGCTGTATGTGGGCATGTGCTTCACGCTGGTCGGTCTGCTCCTTCTTGCTGTCGCCTCAAGCTATGCCCTCATCCTTCTGTCTGTCGCTGTGATAGGCATAGGCTCCTCTGTGTTCCATCCTGAGGCGTCGCGTGTGGCGCAGATGGCATCGGGCGGCAGGAAGAGTCTTGCCCAAAGCATCTTCCAGGTGGGTGGCAACGGTGGCTCCGCCCTCGGTCCTCTGCTCGCTGCTGCCATAGTGTTGCCCTTCGGTCAGGGTGCCATCTCGTGGTTTGCCCTTGCTGCCATCCTCGCCGCCGTTCTCTTGCTGCGTGTGGGCTACTGGTACAGCGCCCGTCTGGCCTACCAGATGCGTAACAACATACCTGCTCCACAGCCCAACACGTCGATCTCGCGCCGCCGCAAATACTGGGCGCTTCTCATCCTGGTGCTCCTTATCTTCTCCAAATATTTCTACACGGCGTGCATGACGAGCTATTTCACCTTCTTCCTCATCGACAAGTTTCATGTCTCGGTGGCCACCTCGCAGCTCTGCCTCTTCGCTTTCCTCGCTGCTTTTGCTATAGGTGTTGTGGCAGGAGGAATGTTTGGCGACCGCTTCGGGCGCAAATATGTGATCTGGGTGAGCATCGTCGGCGCTGCCCCCTTCGCCTTGGCCATGCCTTATGTGGGGTTTGCAGCCACCGTGGTCTGCGCGTTCCTCGCCAGCCTTATCATCGCCTCGGCGTTCTCGTCAATCGTTGTCTATGCCACAGACCTGTTGCCCGACAAGGTGGGACTGGTGTGCGGCGTGTTCTTCGGACTGATGTTTGGTCTTGGTGGCCTCGGTTCAGCCTTCTTTGGATGGCTTGCCGACCGCACCAGTGTGCAGTTCATTTTCGAGGTTAGCGCCTTTTTGCCGCTTTTTGGCATGATAGCCGCTTTCTTGCCGAACATGCAGAAAAGAAAATAGGAAAAAAGGTTCCTTTTTGATAAGAATGGCCGCAAAGTGCTTTCAGTTTGAGAAAAACTGACACCTCGCGGCTTTTTTCTTGCTTTTAAAAATCGTTTTTAATTCCGTTTTGGTTCATAAAACGGACATTATGTAAGCGGCGGCGCTGTTTTCTGTATGCTGTTAGAAAAGGGTGTTTACAAAGTGTAAGTAAAACGGGGTGGTTTTGTAAAACTTTAAATCGTAAGCAATCTTGTAAATTACAATCGAAAAAAGCATGAAAAATATGTGTAAAATAGTGTTAACGGATGATACAACTTACGAATTATTACATTATCTTTGCAGTAGAAAAAAAGAAAAAATAAAAACAATAAACCTACATATTTAAAAACACTACAGCTATGAAGAAGATATTACTTGTTGCCATTATGGCAATGTTGACAGTTGCATCTTATGCACACAAACGTGTCTTGAACGCCGTTCCGGTTTCTAACGACACCATCTATTATAACGTTGACAACATCCGTGTCTACGACAAGAGCGATGCCGCTTACGGCCGTCTGCTTCTCACCGCCGGAAAGGGCGTTGAAAAGCGCGACATCTTCCGCGACTTCTATCCCAACGGCACTCTCAAAGCTGAGGGTGGTTACAGCTTCATTGATCTCTCCAACGACAACAACACACAGCTCGATGGCGAGGTTACAGCTTTCTATCCCAACGGCAAGGAGAAATGGCAGGGCAAGTTTGTGAACGGCAAGGCCAACGGCTATTTCACCGTGATGATGCGTGACGGAAGCATCGCAACCGCTCAGTTTGTCAATGGCAAGTCGAAGCTCGACTATTTTGTTGTGACTGCTGCCGACGGCACCATTTCAAAGCGTGACGTTAAGGACCTTAAGCATCTGTTGAAGAAATAATTCTACGGATACTACGGTTAAGTGACAATAAAAAAAAGAAAACGAATAAGTAACGTTGTTCTATCGTTTCACCGTGAGGTGTGACATGAATAGTTTTAGCATATAAGCAAAAGTTTTTTAGATCTCTCTTTTAATAAATACTATACAGTAAGAATTGCTAAAGATTATGAATTTATAACAAAGGGCGCGCTTCGTGAGAAGCACGCCCTTTTTGCTG
>ULUS01011966.1_pt1 | contig 19810 bp, 13 predicted proteins | sample 1958761 | NCBI WGS metagenome assembly ULUS01 (sample SAMEA4835767, study PRJEB28245) | human gut metagenome | biome: gut microbiome; material: fecal sample | place: Denmark | collected 2008
ATTCATATTTATAAAATTAATTTTGAACAGTTACTTATCAATAAAAACCATTAATTTTGCAGCCGGAATAACTCTACTCTGGCTGCAAACTCGCTCAGAATAGGGGCATCCGCCTTAGAGGTGGAACTCCCTTTGTCTAAAGGGAGACGGAGGGATTCGAAAAAACTCCCTTATGTTAAGGGAAAAAGGGATTCGAAAAAAAGATACTATCATTTGCTGATAAAAAAAAGAAAAAAGGTATATGATAAAAAAAATGCATTATCTAGATAAAAAAATGAAATTTAGTAAATTCATGCTGTTAGGAGCCCTAGGGGTAGCGCTCTTAACCGCTACATCTTGTGGCACACCAAAAGACGTAGCCTACTTTCAGGATTTAAACAACAATCCTGATACCGTTATTACCCTCCAGAACAAAGTCATTACAGTGAAGCCTACCGATAAAATCTATATCGGTGTCAAGAGCAAGGATCCACAGATTACACAGCTCTTCAACCTTACTGGCGGTACCGGAAACACAAGCAGCACCGATATCGCAAAAAGTGCCTTTTACTACACGGTAGATAGCAAGGGAAATATCGATTTCCCGGTATTAGGAACCATTCATGTTGCAGGATTAACTCGTGAACAGATTGCAGAAAAGGTAAAGAAATCACTCCTTGAGGCAAGTCTCGTCAAAGACCCAACTGTGACGGTAGGATTTAGCAATCTCTATTATTCGGTAATGGGAGAAGTTGCTCATCCGGGTAGATTCTCTATGGATGAGGAAAAGGTAACCATCCTCGATGCTATTAGCAATGCCGGTGATCTTACTATTACTGGTACCCGTAACGATGTGATGGTCCTCCGTCAGGAAAACGGTCATCAGAAGGTCTATAAGATTGACCTCTGCTCCGGTAAGGACGTTTTCAATTCACCAGCTTACTATCTCCAGCAGAACGATGTGGTGTATGTAACACCAAACGATACCAAGAAGCGCAGTTCTACCCTCAATGGTAACACCGTGCAGTCAACTGGTTTCTGGATTAGTATTGCATCCCTCCTCGTCACAGTTCTCACATTCTTGAAAGTAAATTAATATAAAAAATGATACAGAATACAACACCGGCAAACCAGCCGGTACAGCCAAATCCAATGGCTCGTCCAAACCAGCCCGAGACAGAAAATTTTCTCCGTCTTCAGGATCTCCTCTATCTCTGTCTGGCAAAGTGGTATTGGTTCATCCTCTCCTTGGTGGTTACCCTCTGTGTCGCCACCTATTATAACCTTACCACCCCTAATGTATATCAGCGTTCCGCATCCATGATGATCAAGGATGAGAGCAAGTCGCAGGGCATCAGCAGCGATGTGGCTTCAACGTTCTCAGATTTGGGTTTAGGTAACGCAAAGAGTAATGTAAACAATGAACTTATTGCCATTCAGTCACCAGCCGTTCTCCTCGAGGCAGGTAAGCAATTGAAGCTTGATGTTGATTATGCCATCGATGGTACCTTCCATAAGCAGGCACTCTATGGCAACGATCTCCCTGTCACCGTAGATTTCATCGGCTTCACCGATGAGCAGAGCGGAAGCTTCCAGCTCCAGCTTCACCCTGACGGCACCTACGAGGTAAGCTACTTCAAGGGCGCTACCAACGACGGTACCCCAGTAGATACCGATGGCGAGTTGAAGGCGAAGATTGGACAGATCATCCGCACCCCATTGGGTAAGATCAAGGTAGATAAGGCGGCATCTTTCTCTCAGTTTGTCAAGAATGATGAAGCTCCTATCCTCTATGTATCCCGTACCAATGTCTATGCGATGACCGATCGCATCAAGGGTTCTCTCTCTGCTAGTCAAAACGATGTAAAATCTACCGTCATCGACATTACTTATAAGGATGTGCTTCCTAAGCGAGCAGAGGATGTCATCAATACCGTCATCAACGTTTATCGCAAGAACTGGTTGGAGGATAAGAACAAGATGACTGTATCCACCTCTCACTTCATCACCGAGCGTTTGGGTGTCATCGAGCGTGAGTTGGGTGATGTTGATAAGAATATTTCATCCTTCAAGAGTTCTCATCTCTTGCCGGATGTAGAGACTGCTGCACAGCAGTATATGCAGAAAAGCAGCGATGTGAGTTCGCAGATTATGGATCTCCAGTCCCGTCTGTCGATAGCTGAATATATTCATAATTATTTGTCTGGTAAGGTGGGTAAGAACCAGCTTCTTCCATCCAATACCGGTATTGATAGCCAGGGTATCGAGCAGCAGATTGCTGAGTACAACAAGACTCAGTTGGAGCGCAACAACCTTGTGGCAAATTCCAGTGAGCAGAACCCGTTGGTAGCTGATTACGATCAGAGCCTTGCCTCTATGCGCAAGAGCATCACTGCCAGTCTCGACAACTTCGTCATCTCTCTGAGAACACAGTTGGGCACCCTTCAGGCTAACGAGGCTGCTACGACTTCTCAGATTGCCAGCAATCCTAACCAGGCGAAGTACCTGCAGACAGTGGGCCGTCAGCAAAAAGTCAAGGAGGCATTGTATCTCTTCCTTCTCCAGAAGCGTGAGGAGAACGAGCTTTCCAAGGCATTCACCGCTTATAATACCCGCGTGATTACCCCTCCAACAGGCGATTTCGGTCCAGTATCTCCTGATCGTCATAAAAACTTGTTGATAGCCTTGGTTTTGGGCTTCCTCATTCCGGTTGTCGTGATTTATATCCGTGAGAGTATGAACACCACCGTTCGTGGCCGTAAGGATCTCAAGAAGCTCATCGTGCCATTCCTGGGCGAGATTCCATTCTCTATCAGCCGCAAGAATATGCCAACTCTGAAGGAGCGCATCCAGTTCTGGAAGAAACCAAAGGAGGTTCGTGAGATGGTAGTGAAGGCAGGCAAGCGTGATGTCATCAACGAGGCATTCCGTGTATTGCGTACCAACCTTGAGTTCACTATCGGAACTCATCCGGAGCAGAATGTCATCCTCTTTACTTCTTTCAATCCGGGTTCTGGTAAGAGCCATTTGTCTGCTAATATGGCGATGTCACTCGCCATCAAGAAGAAGAAAGCTCTGTTGATAGATGGTGACCTCCGTAGAGGTGTGGCATCTATGCTTGCCGGCAGTCCAAGCGAGGGATTGAGCGACTACCTGAATGGTAGAGTTGACGATATACACAGCATCATCTGCAAGGGTGAGAACTGTAAGGATTTGGTACCGGGATTCGATGTGCTTCCTGTAGGAACCCTTCCTCCAAACCCAACCGAGCTTCTCTTCACTCCACGTTTGGAGGCGATGATCAAGCAGGTACGTCAGGTGTATGATTATGTCATCATCGACTGTCCTCCTGTCGAGGTAGTAGCCGATACCCAGATTCTTGAGCAGTTTGCCGATCGCACCATCTTCGTGGTTCGTGCCGGTTTGATGGAGCGTAGCATGTTACCAGAAATCGACGCACTCTACAAGGAGAAGAAGTACAAGAATATGACACTTGTATTGAATGGAACCAAGGCACGTGGTGGCCGTTATGGCAAACACTACGGTTATGGCTATGGTTACGGTTACGGATATGGTTACCATTATGGTAATGATAAGAATGGGGGGGCAAAATCTTAAATAATTGGATTATAGAAAGATAGAGAAAATGTTTGGATTCTTCCAAAAAATATTTAATAAGAGTATGCCATCAGGGGAGCGAGAGCTTCTCCCTGGTGGCATTGATTTTCATTGCCACATCCTCCCAGGCGTAGATGACGGCTTCCAGGATGCGGAAAAGAGTCTGGAGCAGTTGAGAATCTATGAGGAGAGCGGCATGAAGGAAGTGTGGTTCACCCCTCATATCATGGAGGATGTGCCGAACGAGACCGCTGATCTCCGCCGTATCTTCGAAGAATTCAAGGAGAAGTATCTTCAGGATTTTGCCCAGCGACATCCGGGAAATCAGGCAGAAGGAGCGAAGCAATCTTCTGCGACTGATGCCGAACCGTTGCGATTGCATCTGGCTGCCGAGAACATGTTGGATGCCCTTTTCGAGCGACGCTTAAAGGCGAATGATGTACTCCCGTTAGCGGAGAAGTATCTGTTGGTAGAGACCAGCATATTTGCTCCACCGATGAATTTCCGGGGGTTATTGGAGCGTATCAAGAACAAGGGCTATACCCCGATCCTGGCACATCCTGAGCGTTATTTGTACATGACGAAGGAGGATTACGAGTCACTGAAGTCTCAAGGCATCAAGTTCCAGCGCAACCTGTTCAGCTTAAATGGACAGTATGGCAAGCGGGTCCAGCAGCGTTGTCGTCAGCTCCTGAAGTGGCAGATGTACGATTATGTAGGCACCGATCTCCACCGCCTCTCGCAATTGGAGTAAAAATGGCAGCCGAGGTCGGTGACCGTTGGTTTAGGGCGTATGGGTGTGGCTTATGACACACCCTCTTTTATCCTCCGCAGGATTGGACACAAACTGCAGAAGCAATTGCAGTTAAAACTGTAATAATCAAATTGATAATCTTTTTAAGAGTTTCTTTTTTCATAGGCACAATCAGATTTATAGGAAAATAATCATTCATCATTAAGAATCATAGAGTAATCAGAAAGGAAACAATTCAGCCGCATTAAAGCACGGACACTCCTTAGGAGTGGCACCCGGCAAATCCCTATGCCCAACGATTTCAGCCTGAGGAAACAGAATCTTCAACTGTAGCAGCAGATGACGAATCACCCTGTACTGAGCATGCGTCAGCGTGTTGGCAGGGCGACCCTCCTCATCCAAGCCACCCTCGTAGCAGATACCGATAGAGCATCTGTTGTAAGGTCTGGCATGAGCACCCACCTCCAGCAGTTTTCTGAACTGCGTCAGGCTGCCATCCTTTCTGCAGTAGAAGTGATACCCCACGGTGCGGAAACCACGAGCCTTGTGGTCACGGAGAAGCTGCTTCTCCGTATAGTTGCGGTTGCATTTCGTTGCACTGCAGTGAATTACCAGAAAACGGACACTCTGGGGAGAATCCATCATTTTGCCGTCTTCGTTGTAGGCAAGGAGAAGGTGCTCATTGAGCACCTCCTCATCACCAATGGTCATAGGAAATTTTTCAGTTACCATCGTTTAGAGTTCTTTAAGATTCATTCAATCAATCAGTTAGTAAATCTAGAGACTTACGTTGTCACCAGATTCGGAGCCGCCAGTATCCTTACCAGGTTCCTGCGACCCCGTTTGCGAGCCGCCCTGCTGAGGGGTGTCGGAACCTCCCGATCCTCCCTGCGAACCGTTCGGATCGGTAGTAGTACCGCCACCACCATCATCAGAGGCATTTTTCTTCTTCTTCTTAGGTGCATGTCTCTTCAGGTTAGCATCCAAGTTCAGATTCACGAAGCGGAAGTCGCCGGTAGCACGTGCTCTCATTCTCACGCCCAGAACATTCTTGAGCACCGAGAAATCATCCTCAGTAGCTGCACCCTCCTTGTTCTTGATGCCAATGTAGAAAATGGCGAGGTTGTCCAGTTTCACGTTCTTACCAGCGAGCAGAAGCTCCTTGATGTGTACCACGGCATCAGTCAGGATGCCCTGAATGGTGCCGGCAGAGAAAGGCGAATTGAAGGTGTGCATCTGTTCTGCCAGAGCTTCCAGGTCAATCGTCTCAATAACGTGAGGCTTGGCATAATACTTGCCGTAAGCCTTCTCGTTCTTCTTGTTGTTGTTTTTCTTTAAATCGTACTCGATCATAAGGCATTAAAGGTTTTGGTTGTTGTTGCGTTTCTGTTAAGTGCTGCGCTATGAGACAGAGTACCGGCGGAAGGGCCCGATCCGCGAAGTGTTTCTGAATCACGATGCAAAGATACAACATTGCCAACCCCCCAAAGTACGATGGATATACGATGGTAGTACGATAGTCACCGAAATGGGCAAAACCACTTTTCTGAGTACGGTTTAAGGGTGGTCAGCCCCCTTATGGCTCGCCCAGATACTCGTAGATCAGCATCACCATCCGTAGGCTGAAAGTCTTGTCCCTGGGATGATAGCCTTCGTTCTTGAGCGCCGTTACCAGTGGAGTACAGTGGTTGATGAGTCTCATCAGATGATTCACAGCCACATGCTTGGATTGCATAGGATAGTAGAGCCATGCCAGCTCAAACTTATTGTATATTTTTATCTTCATGTGATAGGTATTTTTTAGAAATGATACTCTTCATTGTTCAAGACGTCACTGAGAGGTCGTCAGAACGTCTCCAAGAGGTCGTCAGAACGTCACTGAGCACCCCTCAGAAGCATCCTGACGCATCGTCAGAAGCATTCCGGCGACCTCTCAGAACGTCACTTACTTTTTCTTCTTCTTATCATCCTGCATTTTGATAGTCAGATCCATCAGATAACTATTCTTCTGGCATCCGTCCCATTCCGATGGCGAGATGATCGCCTCGATGTTGATTTCGCCCGGCTGCTTCTCTATCACCGCCCATCCGTTGCCGTAAGAGCGGTGAATCTTCCTGAATCCCAGACTGATCATCACGCTCGCCAGGTTCTGCTGAGCCAGATTGTGGTTCATCGCATTGCAGCAGCCGATGCGCTCCATGATCTCGGAAGAGAAGCGGAACTTGATGAGACTCGGATCCGTGTCAGGTTGAGGCACACGATAGAAGCGCAGGATCTGGTCGGCCATCAGGTTCACGCCCATGAACATCTCGTTGTGCGCCTTCATCTCCTGGATGTCCTCGTTGGTCAGCCAATATACCCAGCCGTCCTCCTTCTTCTTCTGTCGCTCCATCACCTCCTTGCCCAGAGCCACCGCCTGACTATATACGTGGGTATAGTCGATCGGGTTGCTGATAGGGCTCACGATGTTCTCCACCAGCCAAGGGCAGTAGCGGCGGTTCTCAGGGTCCGTAATCAGGTGCATCGTATTGCTGGTGCCGCAGAGAGCCGCACGGTGCATCAGTTCTGAGCGGTACTTGTCGTAGGGGCGACGGATGGAGAACACCAGTTTGGTGACGTTGCTCTTGAAGGCACTCTGGTTCTTGCCCGTCACCTGGTCCAGCTCATCGCAGCACATCAGCGCCTTGCTGGCGAAGGCCTCCATCACATCCTTGTCGGTATAGTTGGCAGTAGATTCATTGATGAAGTACTTGCGCAGGATAGGAGGCAGGGTGTAGTAGAAGGAGGTAGTCTTGAAGATGCCGCCCCTGCCCACGAAGATGAGCATGGTCTGCGCCACCACGTTCAGCGTTACCCATGCCACCACCATCGCCACGAGCCATTTCTTGAAGTAATATCTGAATCGCTCCTGGGTATGACCGTAGCCCGGACAGTAAGCCACTGTCACTCTGTCGGCAAGTTCAGAGATGTAATCCTTCTTGCCGTCCCATTTGGGCAGATTCGAAAGATAGTCGTACATCGGATCCCAAGGCTCGCTGAAGTCGCTGTTGATCACGGAGTGCAGCTTCTGTGGAGTAATCGCCAGCCCCTCCTCATCCATCTTCGACCAGATGGAGTTCTCGATGTTGTCGTCTATCTGCGTCCAGTGATGGAACTTGCCTTTCAGACTCAGGCTGAGGATCTCATAGTATCCGGTCACCATGTTGTGATGGAACTCATATCGCATGCTGAGCCACTGCTTGATTACCTTGGCAGAAGGGCGTTTGCCGTAGGTCTCCCCCTTCTCGTAGAAGTGCCAGGTGCCTTTTCTCTCCACGTGCTTATAGCAGGAGTTGATTACGCTCGCCGTATCGGGGTAGTCCTTGCTGAAGTGCTCGGTGGCATAGTTGAGCACCTCCTGCTGGTCGATGCCGTATCTCAGACAGATGTTGCCGAAATGGCAGACATACTCGTTGTGGCTGTTACTTTGGAAGACGTAACCCTGTTCATCCATCATTTTCAGGATTTTTTCAGCGGCATGTTCCATGCTAGGCACACTTTTTGCTAGTAGAATCATTTTTTGGGATGTCTTTCTGCGGGTGCGTTTCGCATACTTCGCCTGCATCGCCTTCTTGGTATAGAGCTTCTTCAGGTCTTTCAGGTTCAGGCTAAAGGTCAGGGCATTCCAGTTGAAATAGGCATGGGAGTCGTAGGCAAGTCCGCACATGCGGGTGATGTCCGTGCACTTGTCATCGGCAGTGATGCCGAGCAGCGCATTGTAGTACTCCATCGCCTTCTGCAGGTTAGCCTCGAAGAGTTCCAGAGCCGAGAGCTCATCATCATCCACGCTGTCGTAGCTGGCGATGATGCGGAATCCACGGCCGCTTGCCGTAACGAAGAGCACCTTGGTGTGCGGATCCGCCTTCGCCTTGCGGATGCACTCCTCCATGAGCTGTGCGTCCACGTGGTCGTAATCCAGGGCGATGTTGCGAAGCACCTTCTTGATGTTTCGCATCTCCTTGCCGTAACCATCCATCAGAGCAGCCACAGTGATGCCCGGCATCTGGATTTTCACTTCCTGTGCAAGCTGCTTGCTGATGGCGAGGCGCTGACGGTACTCCAGGGTACGTGCCTGGGTGAGAGGATCCTTGGTGATGAATCTCTCTAACTCCTCCCAGCTGGTGAGAGGACGACTTTCACTTGATGCGATAGCGTAGAAGAAAGAGGGCAAGATAGCCTCTGTATTCTCTTGATTGTTTGTTGTTGTTGGTTTCATCATTACTATTATTTAATTTAGTGTTTATGCTGATAAAGGCATCAAGGATACAGGAGTGTGAAGGGGGTATATGAAAAAACTAGCGTTAAAGCACTGTTAAAAACAGTATCTAACTAGTTGATATTCATTTCTTTTATCTTTCGCGTACGCTGTTATATCAAAGATGTTAAGCCACCCCCTTCACATAAGCGTATGATTTGACGTGATTGTCAACTGGGCACAAAGGTAAGACAAAGGTTTGGAATAACCAAATGCGATTTCCGCATATCGGAAACCGTTAAATTAAATTTAAATAAAAATGAAAGTTTTAGTTTTCGTTAAGAAAGCAATGGCGTCAGCCATTCAGTTTGCAGGGAAAAAAAAGGCGTAGTCCGTTCCCTCGAAGTGTTCAACCGTTTACTCCGTCTGGTACATGATGGGGTACAGAAAGCCGTCAACAACGGCAGTCTTCAGGATCCTCATCACACCTGGGTGTTGAACAACAAGGATCTTCCAGCTGCCTATGGTGTATCGGGAGGTTTCATTCGTCGTGGCATGAACGACGATTTCGACCCCTTGTTGAGTGATGCGATTCGAATGACGGTCTGGTTATTGGATCATGCTTTTCCGGTGACGGATCATCCGACGGAGCGAGAGGAGAAGGAGTATGAGAAGCAGCGAGTAGAGTTGCTGTTATCTTTGCTGGATGCGTTGTTGTCAGACAGTGAGCACATCTCGTATCATCACCGTAATCTCTTCAGTGCTCCCCTGAAGGATTTGGTTCTGAAGAACTTCTCGTCACCAGGCGGTTCAAAGAATTAATCCCCCCGAATCCCTCCGAATCCCCTCCCTCCCAACATCCCTTACTCGCCAAACAATGAAAAGCACCATCCCTCTCATCATCCCTTACTCGCCAAACAATCACAAACCATCCCCCTCTCATCATCATCCCTTACTCGCCAAACGGGATTTTATGATTAGTTGATAGGCTTTAGCATATTACGAAAGTTCTGTTAAGTGATTTGAAATCCTGATTGGATGAAATATGAAAAAGGCTAGCGTGCGTTTTTGCATGCTAGCCTTTTTTAGTGCTTGGGGTGCTTTATTCCTTTGTTTTGAGCTCCACTTCCTCCACATATTTCACTAATGAATCCTTGCCGTTGAGCAGGTAGTAATCCACTCTAACCACGTGGTTGATATCGGCATTACCCTTCACCTTTACGTGGCGGGTCTTGCTGAATATCATCGTATCACGACGGGAAGGGTAGGAGACCAGCTGGATGATGTCCTTGGTGGAACCACTGCCTATGTAGTAGATGCCCACACTATCCTTGCCTGCCTTGACAGCAGCCATCTTTGCCATCTTCTTGGCATGGATGGCAGCGGTATCTTCCGGATAGAATTCGCTGGCGGCTACTGTGTCGCCGTCGTGCTGATCGGGTGCAAACTTGCAGCTTGTACCCATCGTCGTGATAAAGGATGTGGCAGCCAAGGCTGCCACAAAGTATAATATCTTCTTCATTTTTATCTCTTTTCTTTGTTATTTCTTTCTTTTTAAAAACCGTCATCAAAATGACCATACTTTTTCTCTGCCATTGTTTTTTTAATGTTTATTTTTAGAATTTTGCATGAATTTGGTGCAAAGATACTAAAAAGTTTCAGTTTATAGGTTAGAAAACAGATATTTTTTGTATTTTTGCATTGAAAAGTTAGATGTTTAACAATTTGCGATTAACATAACATACAATTAGCTTATGAAAAGAAACATTATAACACTCCTCATAACCGTGTTTGCCATGCTGCAAGCAACGGCTCAAACCTACGACAACTTGTGGAAACAAGCTGATATCATCGCTCAGAAGGACCAGCCCAAGAGCGAGATAGGGGTGATGAAGAAAATCATCTCCAAGGCTTCGGCGGCTAAAGACTACGGCCAGCTGCTGGCGGCTGAGATAAGGCAGGCGATACTCTGGAGAGAGATTTCGCCCGACTCGCTGACGCCCAATGTGAAGCGGATGGAGGCTGAAGCTTTGAAGACAAATGACCCAATGCTGAAAGCGGTGAGATATGCTGTGCTCGGCAAGGTATATCATGATAATCCTTATGGAATAGAAGTGGATGAGGCTTCTTTGGAACAAAGGGAGGATGCTTCTTATTATCAAAGTCAGCGAAAGGTAAACCTGAAGAAGAACCGGGAGTTCTTCAAGAAAGCGATGGCGCACCCAGAGCTTCTTGCCAAGCATGCTTCTACCGGGTATGTGCCGCTGACGCTGAAGGGTGTGGATGGCAGTTCCTTCAACAACGATCTGCTGCATCTCATCGGTTTCGAGGCAGACAGCAAGGAGGCGTATCTGCTGATGTACACCTATTATAATAAGGTGGAAAATCGGGGTGCAGCTTGTCTCTGTGCCTACAAGCTTATCGAGAAATACCGCCAGGATGACGTAAGAGAGGTCAGAAAGTCGAAGTATCTGAATACCATCGACTCGCTCATCCACGTCTATCAGGATATTCCGGAGGCAGGCGAACTCGCCGTGGAGCACTTCCGCTTCATGGAAGGTGCCACCGATGCCAAACCGCTGGATAAGCTCAACTATATCAACTATGCACTGAATAGATGGGGCGGATGGTCGAGAATGAATGTGCTGAGGAATGCACAGAAGCGCCTCACCGAACCGATGTTCCAGGTGAAGGATATGCCACAGGTGTTGCGACCAGGAGAGAAGGCGTGGGTGCATCTGAACGTGCGCAATCTCCAGAACCTGAAAATCAGCATCTCCCGCCTCAATATTACGGCAGATAACGAATATAATGCGCAGGATGAGGCTACCTATAAGATGCTCCTGAAGAAGACTACGAAGCTGCATCAGAAGGATTTCAGCCGCAACTACTATGGTCGTCCGGATTACGAAGAGGTGAAGGATTCCTTCGAAATAGGAGGCAATCTGCCATTAGGCGCCTATCTGATGGAGGTAACTTCGGATAATACCGGCATCGCTCCGCAGCGAGAACTCTTCTATGTCAGCAATCTGGCGGTGATGATTCAGCAGTTGCCTGATGACAGGCATCGCTATGTAGTGGTGAATGCTACAGATGGCCAGCCTATCGCCGGGGCGAAGATCATGCTCTATGACAAGGATTATGATGTGAAGACGGGCAAGTGGAAGAGACTGGTTCATGCCCGCTTGACTACCGATGAGAACGGCGAGGCTTACTTCAAGAATGTGGATGGAAACGTCTTGATTTCCACCAGCAATGACAAGTTTGCGCCTGCCAAGGATATCTACCTCTCACGTGCCCGCTATTACGAGAAGAAGGATGATGAAATGAAATATCAGCTGTTTACCGACCGTGCCATCTATCGTCCGGGACAGAAGGTGCATGCCACTGCCGTTTCCTATATAGTGAAGAAAGGCTTGGATGCCAGTGTGCCGGGAAAGAGCATGGAACTGAAGTTTATCCTGAGGGATGCCAACTGGAAGCAGGTGGCTGAGCAGAAGGCTACAACCGACGAATACGGCACGGCTTCGGTGGATTTCGAATTGCCGAAGGAGGGACAGACGGGACAGTATTCCATCTCCGTGAACGGTACGGCAACAGAATATGTCAGAGTAGAGGAGTATAAGCGTCCAACCTTCGAGATTACCTTCCCGAAGGTGAACGAGAAATATACCTGGGGCGATACCGTAGTGGTGAAGGCTTCGGCAAAGACCTATGCCGGTGTGCCTGTACAGGGTGCCAAGGTGGAGTATCAGGTGACCCGCAGAAATCAGCTCTGGTGGTGGGGCGCAGGCTCTGCCGGACAGTTGGTAAAGACTGACAGTTGCGTGACTCGTGAGGACGGAACCTTCGACGTAGAGATTCCGCTGGAGGCTTCCTTGTCAGGAAAAGACGAGGCTGATATGAGCGATTTCATGCGCATCGCCCGTTTCTTCAACTTCGAGGTCTCAGCCATTGTCACCGACATCAGCGGCGAAAGCCACGAGGGCGTGATGAGTCTGCCTCTGGGCACCAAGTCAACCATCCTCACGGTGAATCTTCCTAAGCGTATCGAGGCAGACAGTCTGAAGACGTTGACCTTCGCTTACCGCAATGCCAGTGGAATGCCGATTGCCAGCAATTTGAAATATCGTATTGATGGTGGTGAATGGAAGGTGGCTGAGGCGAATGCGCCGGTTTCCATCAAGGAATATGCAGCTTCTTCAACACCTTCAGCATCATCTGCCCAGGTTTGGAAATCTGGCGTTCATCAGTTGGAGGCAATCTGCGGACAGGACACCCTGCAGCAGAAATTCCCCCTTTTCAGCATGAAGGATACCCATCCGGTGGAGCCAACCACCGAATGGTATTACCAGACGGCGAAGACCTTCCCTCGTGATGGAAAGTCGGTATATGTGCAGGTGGGTTCTTCTGAAAACGGAGCGCACTTTGTTTATTCCATCATCGCCGGCAACAAACTGCTGGAGAAAGGCGCCTGGGAATTGGGCGACAGTATCGTGACCCTGCCATTCTCCTACAGAGAGGAATATGCTTCGGGTGTGGTGATCAACTATAGTTTCGTGAAGAACGGCGAATGCTATACCAGAAAAATCAGCATCGCCCGTCCTTTGCCGGAAAAGAAATTGAATATCACCTGGAAGACTTTCCGTGACCGTCTCACTCCGGGACAGAAGGAGAAGTGGACCTTGCGTATTACGACTCCTGACGGCAAGCCAGCCAAGGCACAGCTGATGAGTGTGCTTTATGATAAGTCGCTCGACCAGTTGGCTGGACATACCTGGGAAATGTCACTGGGATTCAGCCAGTGGTTGCCAGATTGCTATTGGAAGAGCAATCTGAAGTATTATAAGATGGGATTGGCTGGTACTTATCCTACCAAGTATTATGATGAAAAGGAGCTGGATGTGGATAAGTTTGATGGCAAATACTTTAGCTTTTATGCTTATATGCAAGCGATGCAACTGAGCAAGTTGGAACGTTCTTATGGCGGAACTGTTGAGGCAGTTCGTATACAGAAAGACGAGCTGGTTCGAGAAGAAGCGAAAGTCATGAGATCTCGTGGAAATCAGATGGCCCGTGTCGGAGCTGCTGCTCCATCTGCCAACAAGGTTTTTGATGTAGTAGAAGAGATGCCGCAGTTTGTTGGCGGTTCTGGCTCAGACGCAGGACCGTTCCTCGACAAGGTGCAGGTGCGTGAAAACCTGAACGAGACCGCCTTCTTCTATCCTGCCTTGGAAAGCGACAATCAGGGCAATGTGGCTATCAATTTCACTCTGCCGGAGAGCGTGACAACCTGGAAGTTCATGGGATTGGCCCATGATAAGGAGATGAGAAACGGCTGTCTGGTAGATGAGGCTGTGGCTCAGAAAACCGTGATGGTGCAGCCTAACATGCCTCGATTCCTGCGTGAGGGCGATAAGAGCACCATCGTGGTGAAACTCTTCAACACTTCAGATAAGAAGGTGAATGGCAATGCTCGCATGCAGATTCTGGATGCCGAAACCCAGAAGGTGGTTTGGCAGAAGACGCAGAACTACAGCATCGATGCCGAGGGCTCTGCTACCATCTCCTTTGATGTCCAGGGACTGAAAGAAGGCGTATATATTAATAAGGTGGTGGCAGCCGGCAATGGCTACAGCGATGGTGAACAGCACTATCTGCCTGTCTTGGGCAATCGTGAACTCGTGGTGAATACCCTGCCTATCACCCTGCATCAGCAGGGCGAGCAGAGTTTCGACCTGAGCAGGCTCTTCCTGAACAAGGAGGGTAAGCAGGCGAAGGGAGCAGAGAATGCAAAGGTGACCGTGGAATATACCAACAATCCTAGTTGGCTAATGGTCAAGGCGCTGCCGTCTATCAGCAATCCGGATGAGGAGGATGCCATCTCGCTGATGTCTGCCATCTACGCCAATACCATCACCACCCATATCCAGAAGCATCTCTCGCTGGAAAAACAGCCAGAGCAGAATCTCTCTCAGGAGACCGTCCGCTTGCAGAATCAGGTGGAGAAACTGAAGAAGTTGCAGAATGCTGATGGTTCCTTCTCCTGGTGGAAGGGAATGAAGGGCAGCAGATACATGACAACGTCGGTAGCCGAAATGATGGTTCGTCTGAATGCCGTTGCCGGTGTTCAGAAATCCATCGCCAAGATGCTGACTTCCGCCATTGATTATCTCTCCTGGCAGACAGCACAGGAAGTAAGAGAAATGAAGAAGCAGGAGGAGAAAAAGCACAAGGTGAGTCCTAGCGAGCAGGCGCTGCATTATCTCTACATCCTCTCGATGGATGGCAGAAAGATGAAGCAGAATCAGGAGGCTGACAAGACTTATCTCCTGGAAAAGATGTCGAAGATGACCGGCGATTTCACCATCTATGGTAAGGCGCGTGCTGCCGTGGTGCTCGCCAAGAACAGCCAGCTGAATGCCGATTACCGCGAAAAGGCAGGCGAATATCTGCAGAGCGTGAACGAATATGCCGTTTATCGCGAGGAGATGGGCCGCTACTACGATACCCGCAAGGCATTGTACAGCTGGAGAAACTATAAGATCCCAACCCAGGTATCCGTGATAGAGGCGATGCAGATGCTGAAGCCGAACGACAAGCAGACCATCGAGGAACTGCAGCGCTGGCTCCTGATGTCGAAGCGCACCCAGTCTTGGGATACGCCGGTGAACACGGTGGATGCCGTCTATGCCTTTATGAAGGGTAATGAGAGCAACTGGAACAGAAAGGCTGAGAATGCCGTGCTGAAACTGGATGGCAAGCTGTTGCCAATGCCGCAGGATTCTACTACGCTGGGTTATGTCAAGACCGAAAAGGCGGGTAAGGCATCTACCCTGAGCATCAACAAAAAAAGCGATTATACCAGTTGGGGTGCCGTGTATGCAGAGTTCAAGCAGCCTATCAGCGAAATCGCCTCTACCGAATCGGGCATCAAGGTGCGCCGTGTCATCGTTCCTGCTGAATCGCAGGGCAGGGGCAAGGCGCAGGCGAAGGTGGGAGAGAAGGTGAAGGTAACACTCATCATCACTGCCGACCGTGACTACGATTTCGTGAAGATTGTGGACAAGCGGGCTGCCTGTCTGGAACCTGTCAATCAGCTGAGCGGTTACCAGTGGGGTATGGAATGTTATGTTTCTCCTAAGGATAATACAACAAATTTCTATTTTGATCGTTTATCTAAAGGTAAGCATTTCGTAGAAATGGAATATTATGTTGACCGTAAGGGCGATTACCAGTCGGGATCCTGCACGGCAGAGTGTACCTACAGTCCGGAGTTTGGAGGTCGCACGGAGGCATATAAGATGACAGTTAATAATTAATATAAGGATTGATAATTACGAATAGAATAGTATGAAACGAATGAATATATTGATGCTTTCATCGCTGTTGGCGGTGTCTGCGTCGGCACAGAAGATAAGTACTCAGAACGAGAACGTGGATTGTGGACAGGTAGTATTCCGCAAGCCGGTGACCGCTGAGTTCCTGATGAAGAATGAGGGCAGCAGACCGCTGATCATCCATCAGGTGTATAAGAGTTGCGGATGTACAGAGGTTGTATATCCGAAGAACAGTGTGGCTCCTGGCGACAGCTTCTTGGTCAAGGCGGTGTATGATGCGAAGCAGATGGGCACCTTCCACAAGCAGATATGCCTCTATAGCAATGCATCGGAGGAACCTTTTATCCTTTCCATGCGCGGTAGGGTAGTGAGCAATGTGGTAGATTTCGCAGGTCCATATAATGAACTGCTTGGCGAACTCAAGTCGGATGCCCAGGAGGTGGAGTTTGATGACGTAAACCGTGGCGACCGTCCGGTACAGCGCATCCATATCTTCAATCCTACAGAGGAGATGATGGAACCAGTGGTCATGCATCTTCCTAACTATCTCCAGGCGACGGTTTCGCCATCCAGGGTGGCTCCTCACCGTTCCGCAGAGATTACCTTCGTGCTGGATTCGAAGAAGCTGCGTGATTTCGGCTTGAATCAGACTTCTGTTTATCTGGGTGAGCGTCCTGGCGACAAGATTGCTCCAGAGAAGGAAATCGTGGTTTCTGCCGTTCTCCTGCCAAGTTTCGACAAGTTGACTGCCGAGCAGAAGGAACTGGCTCCGAAGGTTGAACTCTCTACTACCGATCTGAATCTGGGAAGCTTCAACGGCAAGAAGAAGCTGAAGGGAGAAATCCTGGTTAGCAACCAGGGTAAGTCGGTTTTGGATATCCGAAGCATGCAGATGTTTACCATGGGCTTGCAGGTACAGTTGAAGAAGAGCAAGATTCAACCGGGAGAGACCGTGAAGATGAAGGTGACAGCCGTGGCTGCCGATCTGAAGAAGTCGCGTGCCAAGCATCCTCGTATTCTCATGATTACCAATGATCCGGAGAATGCCAAAGTAGTAATTAGAATAAATGTAAAGTAATGCAGATAGAAATAGATCATGGTAGTGGTTTCTGCTTCGGCGTAACCACTGCCATCAAGAAAGCTGAAGAAGAGTTGGAAAAGGGCAGTACACTCTACTGCCTGGGTGATATTGTGCATAATGGCATGGAGGTGGAGCGCCTGCATGAGGCGGGACTGATCACCATCGACCATGAGGAGATGAAGGAGCTTCACGGTGTGAAGGTGCTGCTTCGTGCCCATGGTGAACCGCCTGAGACTTATGCGCTGGCAGAGAAGAACAATATTGAGATTATTGATGCTACCTGTCCGGTAGTACTCCAGTTGCAGCGCCGCATCAAGAAGCAGTATGTGAGCAATCCGGAGGCGCAGATTGTCATCTTCGGAAAGAAGGGACATGCCGAGGTGCTGGGACTGGTAGGACAGACCGAGAGTCATGCCCTCGTGGTAGAGAAGTTTGAGGATGTAGAGCATCTGAAGGAAATAGGTAAGTTGGATTTCAACCGTGATATCTATCTCTATTCCCAGACCACCAAGAGTCTGGATGAGTTCCATCGCATCATCGAGTATTGTCAGGAGCATATCGTAGAGGGCGCAACCTTCAAGAGCTTTGATACCATCTGCCGCCAGGTGGCTAACAGAATGCCAAACATCGCATCCTTTGCCAGCAAGCATGATGTCATCCTCTTTGTCAGTGGCAGAAAGAGCAGCAATGGAAAGGTGCTCTTCAAGGAGTGCAAGAGCGTGAATGCCAACAGCTATCAGATAGAGAGTGCCGAAGAAATCAATATGGATTGGCTGAAGGGGGTGAATACCGTTGGCATCTGCGGTGCTACCAGTACTCCTAAATGGCTGATGGAAGAATGCAAGGAGAAAATCATCAAGGATACTTTATCATAAAGAGAAACAGGTAGTCTGATGATTCATCTCATCAAATAAAAACAGGTGATAAATCTTCTCACGAGGACTTATCACCTTCAAAAAACAGTAATTAACTCAAAATTTATAATCTATATCATTACTACCTTGTCATTATGTCTGCAAAGATAAATAAAACAACGTTTTTTTGCAAAGCCAATTCTTTAAAATGGCAGTTTTTTTATATTAAACTGAAATTTTAATATATTTTTGCAATCGTCTTTGGGCATTCTACGACAAAGTAGCTTTTTGTTACTTTTCTGCGGCTTTTTGATACTGTTTCATCAACCATTCCTTCTGTTCTGGAATTGTCATCTCACTGTTGTCGAGTGTGATGGCATCATCAGCCTTGCGCAAAGGAGAGGTCTCACGGTGGGTATCAATATAGTCACGCTCCTCTACGTTTTTCAGAATAGCCTCGAAGTCGGCAGGCATTCCTTTCTCCTTGAGCTCATCGAAACGGCGCTGTGCTCTTACCTGAGAGCTTGCCGTAACGAAGATCTTCAGTTCTGCGTTAGGGAAAACGGTGGTACCGATGTCACGGCCATCCATCACGATGCCCTTGTCTTCGCCCATCTTCTGCTGCTGGGCTACCAATGCCTCTCTTACGAATGGAATGGCTGCTACTGGACTTACGTGATTGGAAACCTCCAGCGAGCGGATCTCCTTTTCTACCAACTCACCGTTGAGGTAGCAGTCTGGGCGACCGGTTTCGGCGTTGAACTTGAAAGAGATGTGGATGTTTGGCATCTCAGCCTCTAACTCTGCTACCTTTACCTTGCCATCCTCATCGAAGAGCTGGTGGCGCAGGGCGTAGAGCGTAACTGATCGATACATGGCACCTGTATCTACATACACATATCCGATTTCCTTGGCAAGATCCTTTGCCATGGTACTCTTTCCACAAGAAGAGTAACCGTCAATTGCTATTGTAATCTTCTTCATATCTTTAAATCTGAAAAGTTTATCTGTTCTATAAATCTGTATTCTATAATCAGTATTCTATAATCTGTAGTCGATATTCAGCAGCAGACTGTTGCTGCTGACATGGTATTTGCCGTAGGCGATGTTGAGATGGAAGCGCTCCAGATTGATACCGCCACCCAACGACCATCCGGCTCCATGACTGCTGGTCTCATTTTCTCCGTTTACGATTTTCATTTCATCGTGGCGTCGGAAGTTGTAGCCGGCTCCCAGCCAGAGGCTTTCGCCCAAAAGCAGGTCGGCACCTAATACTGCATGGTTTCTGAGTCCCTTATCCCAATGGTTCAGATTCACCAGGGTGGCTGAAACGCGGAAGGGAGTATTGATGAAGTGCTTGCTGACACCCACCTGTAAGTCAATCGGCATCTTCTCGTATTCTTCATCATAAGCCTTGAGCTGTCCACCCAGGTTTCTGGCTACTGCGGAAACCGACCACTCTTCTTCCGAATCGTAATAGTTGAGTCCCAGATCCACTCCCATGGCGATGGAGTTGTAATCACCGATATACGAGGTGATGAATTTGGCAGTGATACCACCCACGATGCGTTCGCTGAGCAAGTAGGAAAAAGTACCCGCCAGGCAGATATCCTTAGCCGAGAATTCACCCATCTGGATGTTGTTCTCATCGGTCTGCTTCATCTTGCCATAATCCACATACTGCGCCGATACCGCCCACGAAGCCTTCTCTCCGGCGATGCGGTTGAATGAAGCTGATGCCATATTCACCCCCTTCATATAGTTCATGTAGTTGAAGTTGAGGGTACGGTCGTTCACCGACGCCAGCAGGGCTGGGTTATGGAAAGCAAGTGCCGCATCATCTTCTATCAAGGTGATGTTATCGCCTCCCAAGGCAGCTGCATGGGCACTGACGGGGAGTCGGAGGAAGTTATACCCCGTCTGACTCTCTTGAGCCCCCATTTTTGTCGC
>ULUS01000289.1_pt1 | contig 19798 bp, 16 predicted proteins | sample 1958761 | NCBI WGS metagenome assembly ULUS01 (sample SAMEA4835767, study PRJEB28245) | human gut metagenome | biome: gut microbiome; material: fecal sample | place: Denmark | collected 2008
TATAAATAAAGTTAAATTATAGTGTTGCGGAATTAAGGCTATCTTAAAGATAATGTATGTAACCGATACATTGTAGACTACACTTACCGCCTTAGCTACAAACTGAACCCTAAGCTGATGCCAATCTCCATAAAACCAAATAGGTCATTAGAAAAAGCTTCTTGTCATTTTCTAATGACCAATTTGGGTTTAATAACAAACGGATCAATAATTTCTTTCCGTTCGTTGATACCCTTGTCATTAACCATCCCAGAAGTTTTCTATCCTGAAACTTGTTTTACTTGGGTAAAGCGGATGTATACTGGGTAAAGTCCGCTTTTGTTTCTAAATCTAACTGTAGCTTTTAAAATTTCCATACTTTTGAAATTAGTGAATGTCTATATTCTTTATAGTTCTCGATTTTACAGTACATTTTTTATTGTAAACCAGCCTCCAGAAAATTGTAAACAACTTGTAAACCGAAGGCATCATAAACTGCTTTTATTACGTGCAGAACGTGTTGAAAAGAATAAAGGCAAGCACCTGATTTTCAAGTGCTTGCCTCGTATTTCACTAATTTCCAGCATTCAAGGTTTATTCCTCCACAGCAGCCTGCGCCGCAGCCAAACGTGCGATAGGCACGCGGAATGGAGAGCATGAAGCATAGTTCATACCAACCTTAGCGCAGAACTTAACAGATGAAGGCTCACCACCGTGCTCACCGCAGATACCTGTGCGGAGATTAGGACGAGTAGCGCGACCATTCTCAACTGCCATCTTGATGAGCTGACCAACACCCTCCTGATCGAGAACCTGGAACGGGTCAACCTTCAGAATCTTCTTCTCCATGTATGCAGGGAGGAATGAAGCGATGTCGTCACGAGAATAACCGAATGTCATCTGTGTCAAGTCGTTAGTACCGAATGAGAAGTACTGAGCCTCTTCAGCAATCTTAGCAGCTGTAAGGGCAGCACGCGGAATCTCAATCATAGTACCAATCTCGAACTCAACCTCAACGCCATACTCTGCGAACACTTCCTTAGAAGTTGCGAGGATGATAGACTTCTGCTGCTTGAGCTCCTGAACAGTACCGATGAGCGGAACCATGATCTCAGGACGGGGGTTGAAACCTTCCTTCTTCAACTGGCATGCAGCACCGAGGATAGCACGAGTCTGCATAGCTGTGATTTCCGGGAATGTGATACCGAGACGGCAACCACGATGACCGAGCATTGGGTTGTTCTCTGCCAATGAGTTAACACGCTTCTTTATTTCTGTAACGCTTACCCCCATTTCCTTAGCCATAGTCTCTTGACCTGCCTTATCGTGCGGTACGAACTCGTGGAGAGGCGGATCGAGCAAGCGGATATTGACATGGCAACCATCCATAGCCTTGAGGATGCCATAGAAGTCAGCCTTCTGATACGGGAGGAGCTTAGCAAGAGCCTTCTCACGACCCTCTACAGAATCAGCAAGAATCATCTCACGCATAGCAACAATCTTCTGATCATCAAAGAACATGTGCTCTGTACGTGTCAAACCGATACCCTTAGCGCCGAACTGGCGAGCCACCTTTGCGTCGTGAGGAGTATCAGCATTGGTACGGATTTCCATCTTTGTATACTTGTCGCAGAGATCCATCAACTCCTTGAAGTCGCCAGAAAGCTCAGCGGCCTTTGTCTCAATCTGACCTGCGTATACCTGACCTGTTGTACCGTTCAAAGAGATGTAGTCGCCCTCCTTGTAAACAACGCCTTCAATCTCTACAGTCTTAGTCTTGTAATCAACATTGATAGAGCCTGCGCCAGATACACAGCACTTACCCATACCACGAGCAACTACGGCTGCGTGAGATGTCATACCGCCACGAGCTGTAAGGATACCCTCAGCAGCAGACATACCAGCGAGGTCCTCTGGAGAGGTCTCGATACGAACCATGATTACTTTCTTGCCATCCTCATGCCACTCCTCAGCATCGTCAGCGTGGAATACGATCTGACCACAAGCAGCGCCAGGAGAAGCGGGGAGACCCTGTGTGATAACCTTAGCTCTTGAGAGAGCCAACTTATCGAATACCGGGTGCAAGAGTTCGTCGAGCTTCTGCGGCTCACAGCGAAGAATAGCTGTCTTCTCATCGATCATACCCTCGTGGAGAAGGTCCATTGCGATCTTAACCATTGCAGTACCAGTACGCTTACCGTTACGTGTCTGGAGGAACCAAAGCTTGCCCTCCTGAACGGTGAACTCCATATCCTGCATATCGCGGTAGTGCTTTTCGAGCTTGTCCTGGAGAGCGTCAAGTTCCTTGTAGAGTTCAGGCATAGCTTCCTCCATAGAAGGATAGTTTGCTGCACGCTCTTCCTCAGAGATGCCAGCACGCTCAGCCCAGCGCTGTGAACCGATCTTTGTAATCTGCTGCGGAGTGCGGATACCAGCAACAACGTCCTCGCCCTGAGCGTTAATCAGGTATTCACCGTTGAAGAGGTTCTCACCATTACCGGCGTCACGGCTGAAGCAAACACCTGTAGCAGATGTCTCACCCATATTACCGAATACCATAGCCATAACAGAAACAGCTGTACCCCACTCGTCAGGAATTCCTTCCATCTTACGATAGAGAATAGCACGCTCGTTCATCCAGCTGCGGAACACAGCGCAGATAGCACCCCAAAGCTGCTCCTTCGGATCAGTTGGGAAGTCGCTACCAGTCTGCTCCTTGATAGCCTTCTTGAAGAGCTCAACGAGCTTCTTCAGCGACTCTACAGAGAGGTCCTTGTCAAGAACAACACCCTGCTCTTCCTTCACCTTCTCGATAATAGCCTCGAACGGATCGATATCCTCTTTATTCTCAGGCTTCATGCCAAGTACAACGTCACCGTACATCTGAACGAAACGACGGTAGCTATCGTATACGAAGTGTGGGTTGCCAGTCTTCTCAACCATACCCTCAGCAACCTCGTCATTCAAACCAAGGTTGAGGATGGTATCCATCATACCCGGCATAGAAGCACGAGCACCTGAACGTACAGAAACCAACAGAGGGTTCTTCGGATCGCCGAACTTGCAGTTCATCAGTTCCTCTGTGTGAGCAACAGCAGCATTCACTTCAGCTGTAAGAAGCTCAACGATCTTGTCCTGACCTACTTTATAATACTCGTTGCAAGTGTCAGTTGTGATTGTAAAACCAGGAGGCACCGGCACACCGATGTGGTTCATCTCGGCAAGGTTAGCACCCTTACCACCGAGTACCTCACGCATTGAAGCATTACCTTCGGCCTGTCCATTGCCGAAAGTATAAACTCTTTTTTCGCTCATAAATAGTAATTATATGTCTAAAACGTTAATATTTTTTCTTGATATTACATCATCTGCATTTGTCAAAGCAATCGTTTGCATATCTCATTTTATATATATGGGAACGTTTGCATTAACCAACTGCAAAGATAATCTCTATTTCGCAAAACTCCAAAATTTTTCAGCTAAATTTGCTATCTCTATATTGCATTTTATATTGTTCACGCAAACACAAAATTATCAATTTGCTTTTTTACAAACATAAATAGATTTAGGGACAAAATATCTTCATTTATTTGTTTGCAAAATGATAATCAAGCAAGCCTTCAAGCGGACTTTTTAATATTTTTCCCAACTCATAGCCTTGCAACATAGCCGCCTGCTCCAATTGCTTACGATAGAGAAAAGCAACACTTCCAACCGCATTTATAACCGGTTTTGCCTCCGAATAGTTTCTGATATTGCTAATTATGAAATTTTCAAAATTCCTAACAACAAGCGCCTCCAGAGATTCATCGTCGATATGTGGCAATATGAACTTGGAGAGCGAGGCAAGGAAACGATTTGGCATCGCCGAGTGGTACACTTTATTTATGATGTCAGCCTGACTTGTGTGATATTCATCAAAAAAAACATCACGCAGTTCTCGCGAAAGTGTACCTTTTAATATTCCATTAATAAAATTACGGCCAAGTACAGCTCCACTACCCTCATCCCCTAATATATAACCGAGAGCCGGTGTGTGCTCCTTAATGCCTTCGCCATCATAGTAGCATGAATTGGAGCCAGTACCTAAAATGCAAGCAATACCAGAATCGGTTCCACAAAGAGCACGTGCCGCCGCCAGCAAATCACTGTCAACATAGACAGAAGGCTTTTCGTCTACCGCCACACGCAATGCCTTTTCAACAGCCAATCGAAGTTCAGGCGTGCAACCTGCCCCATAGAAGTATACTTCGTCCAAAGAGGCTAAATCAAGAGACTGCTGCTTTGCACGTGGCAACATCTGTTTCTGAACAACAGACAACATTTCATCGTAAGACTGTACGACGGGGTTGATGCCATCCGTATGTACAAGTACATAAACGTCTGACGAATCGGCAAAACACCAATCTGTCTTTGTACTTCCGCTATCCACAATCAATATCATCTTGAAACGAGTATATCTGATTATGCTATATACCTAAAATATATGAGAGCCAGAACAGCCAACATAACAATAGCTATCACGACTTTAATCATACAACTTGTTATTTTCTTAACAATAAGGAAGGCTATCACGGCAGCCAATATGCATAGAATATAATAATAAAAAGGAGTTTCCATTGTTCGCTTTTTTATTTTGTTTGTTTCAATTTGCAAAGTTACTAATTTTAATCTATAATCGTACACAATATTATAGTAATCATTTTTAGGTATTTCAAAAAATGTAAGTTATCAAGTTTGTTCTTTTTCATTTTTTATGTGTACTTTTGTGGCCTTGTTAGAAGTAATTAGCATTTACACCAAAAAGAAGGATAAAGAATATCTAAAGGTTATAGAAACAACATGAAGTTATCAGAATTAAAGACCGGCGAACGTGGAGTCATTGTGAAGGTCATGGGACACGGAGGCTTTCGCAAACGTATCGTCGAGATGGGATTTATCAAGGGAAAAGTAGTAGACGTTTTGTTGAACGCTCCGCTACAAGACCCCGTGAAATATAAGATTATGGGCTACGAAGTGTCGCTACGCCGTTCTGAAGCCGAGATGATTGAAGTGATTTCTGTGGAAGAAGCTGCCGAAATCGAGAAGAACAAGCCTAAAGTATCGGAGCCTCTTGAGAAAGGAAGCGACGGTCTGAGCGACACACAGCTACGCGACGCGGCTATGAAGAAGCGCCGCACAATCAACGTCGCACTTGTCGGCAACCCGAATTGTGGAAAGACCTCACTGTTCAACTTTGCATCAGGAGCCCACGAGCGTGTCGGCAACTATTCTGGCGTTACTGTTGATGCAAAGACCGGACATGCTACGTTCGAAGGCTACGACTTCAACATCGTAGACCTTCCTGGCACCTACTCACTTTCAGCCTACTCACCCGAGGAACTTTATGTACGCAAGGAGATAATCGAGCACACGCCAGATGTTGTAATCAATGTTATTGACGCAAGCAACATCGAGCGCAACCTCTACCTCACCACGCAGCTCATAGATATGCACCTGCGCATGGTGTGCGCCTTGAACATGTTCGACGAAACCGAAAAACGCGGCGACAATGTCGACTATGCAAAGCTCGGCGAACTCTTTGGCGTGCCGATGATCCCGACAACGTTCACAACGGGCAGAGGTGTCGAGCTGCTCTTCCACATTATTATTAATATGTATGAGGGACTCGACTTTCTTGACGACAAAGGCAACCTTGACCCTGAAGTGGCAGAAGGCATTCGCCAATGGCATGAACAATATCAAAAAACGGAGAAAGAGGAGACGGAGCACGAAGAAGACTTTGCAAGCGGTGTCAAACCCAAACATAACGTTTTCCGACACATCCATATCAACCACGGACCATACGTAGAAGAAGGCATCGAGGCAATACAGACAGTTCTTAAACAAGAGAACGACTTGCGCCACCGCTATTCTACACGCTATCTCGCAATAAAACTCCTTGAAAAGGACAAAGAGACCGAACAGCTTATCGTTTCGTCAACGAGTTGTGCTAAGGAAATATTCGCCGTACGCGACAAGGCTGTGGCTAATGTGCAGAACTATACCCACGACGACTGCGAAACAGTCATCATGGATGCCAAGTACGGCTTCATACATGGAGCGCTTCAAGAGGCCGGATACCAAACCGGCAACAAGAAAGACACATATCAGCTGACACACCTCATAGACCAGGTCATCACCAACCGATATGTAGGTTTCCCGATATTCATACTTATGATATGGATAATGTTCGAAGCCACGTTCTCTTTAGGTCAGTATCCTATGGGATGGATTGAGAGTGGCGTAGAATGGATAGGGTCAATAATAGCCGACAACATGGCAAGCGGTCCGCTTAAGGACATGCTTATCGACGGCGTTATCGGAGGCGTAGGCTCGGTAATCGTATTCCTGCCGCAGATTCTTATACTCTATTTCTTCATATCGTTCATGGAAGACAGCGGATACATGGCTCGTGCAGCATTCATCATGGACAAGCTGATGCACAAGATGGGACTGCACGGCAAATCGTTCATACCGCTTATCATGGGCTTCGGCTGCAATGTGCCTGCCGTAATGGCGACACGCACAATAGAAAGCCGCCGTTCGCGCCTTATAACGATGATGATATTGCCGCTCATGAGCTGCTCTGCACGATTCCCTATATATATAATGATTATAGGCACAATGTTTGCGCAGCAGTATCGTTCTACGGTGATGATGTCGCTCTACATCGTAGGCATTATAATGGCAATACTCATGAGCCGTCTTTTCAGCAAGACTTTCTTCAAAGGCGAAGACACACCGTTTGTAATGGAACTGCCACCCTACCGTTTCCCTACCGCTAAAGCCATAGGCAGACACACATGGCAGAAGGGCAAGGAATATCTCAAGAAGATGGGTGGAATCATTCTTGTTGCAAGCATTACGGTGTGGGCGTTGGGCTACTTCCCGCACAATGAGGAGTTGTCTCGCGAACAGCAGCAGGAGCAAAGCTATATCGGACGCATCGGTCACGCCATAGAACCAGTATTCCGCGCACAAGGCTTCGATTGGAAGCTCGACGTAGGTCTTATTTCGGGCGTTGGAGCCAAGGAGATTGTGGCTTCATCAATGGGAATACTCTATCATACCGAGGATGCAGCAGAAGAAGGCAGCGAAGAGTCTTACACCAACTTGCGCCGCCAGATGATAGCAGACGGCATCACACCGCTCACATCCTACTGCTTCCTGTTGTTCGTACTGCTCTACTTCCCCTGCATCGCTACAATAGCAGCAATAAAGGGCGAAACCGGTTCCTGGAAATGGGCTGGCTTTGCAGCTGTATATACAACAGCTTTGGCTTGGATTGTTTCCGCTGCGGCCTACCAAATGGGAGTATTATTCGGTCTATAAGAATAATGGAAATAATTTTTCCAATAGACGACAAACACTGTAAATCTATATTAAAAACATCAAGCAAAGGGCGAGTGTTTACTTAAATAATATTATTTCCTGCATATTATTTCAGTATAACACTTGCTTGTATTATAAATTAAGACTATCTTTGCAACGTGTTTTTCATGGTATTAGATTATTAAGGTTAAGAAAGCATAGGTTGTCGTGAGACAATCTATGTTTTTTTGTTTAAATAAAAAAGCGGATTAATTTATTTCTTAATCCGCTTTGTCAAACTACCATTAAATTTCACTATTGATTCTACCATATAGCTTATGGACGTCTCAGGAATTGCGAGAATGGAGAAGAAGTGAATGCCTTCATTGTCCACCCTATCAAAATACAAGTCGCTGAACACAGCCTGCTTCAGGAATTGTTCCGGCACCTCGTTCATAAACGCCTCTTTTCGCAAATCGCTTGAGTACAAGCGTCGATTGCCGTTGTACACCGCAAGGTTCACTATATTGTCATAATAAACATTGTCTATCTCTACTCCATCGTCATTTACCGAAGGCTTTATAACCTTATATGTTGTAGGATTAATCTGTATGTAGCAATGATATTTCTCATTGTTGAAATAGATGACACTATCGCGCTTCACCACCTTCTTCTGATTGATATCAAGAACCGTCTTTGGCACGAAAGCATCCATATACGAAGCATCGTTAGTCTTGTAGAGCTTTACGCGCTCGCCGCTTTGATTTCTGAAGACGAAAACGTTAGGCGTCTGCTTCACAATAGTATATTTCGTGGTCTTACCGCCGATCAGCACAAACGAGTTGTCCTCAATGCGGAAATAAGTAGGCACACTTGTCGAATCGGGAAAGTAGACAGAGTCGCCCTTCACACGAAAAGCAACATCCTCACCATCCTCGTCAAGCCAAATGCCCTGCAGGTTCTTTTTTGCCGTTAAGTCCTCCGTTGGTTGCGCCGGCTTATCGTGCCGGTTTCCGCATGAACCAGCCATGGCGGCAAGCAACAAAACGAATAATGTTTTAGCTATATTATTATACATACTTATTACATGTTAATCTGCGCTGAAATTCAGCCATAACGTCTGCAAAGATAGTATATTTCAGATTAAAACCAAAACAATAAGCAGATTTTAATCTTTTCTATTCAATTTTTAATTATTTATATCAGAGTTATAATTAAAATTTAGTAAATTTGCAGAAATGAGAGATTTGGAGAAACATATAGCAAGGTTACTGTTGGACAATGATTGTGTCATTGTCCCAGGTTTTGGTGGGTTTATGGCTCATAGCATACCTGCAAAATACGACGAAGACACATGTCTCTTCACTCCCCCGATACGTATTGTGGGCTTCAATCCGCAGTTGACTATGAACGATTCGCTTCTCGCCCAGGAATATGTCAACACATACGACATCAGTTTCCCCGAAGCGCTGAAACAAATCGCTACAGATGTAGAGAGTCTGAAGCGTCGCATTGACGAAGAACGCATCTACGAGCTATTAGGAATCGGCAAATTCATTATCAACGACGATTCCTTATTGAAGTTTGTACCCGAAGAAACGGGAGTCATTACGCCCGCGCTCTACGGTCTTGATGCCATCACCGTTAAACCTATGGAGAAAGGCGTAGAACAAAAGAAGCAGGCTACAATATCGAAAGAAGCAACCGACAAGACAGACGACAAGGAAACGGCATCGTCAGAGACGCTGTCCGTAGAGATTCCTCTGCGCTACATAAAGCATATAGCAGCAGCATGCATCGCCATCGTATTCATGCTTACGATGCCTGCCAAGTTGGGCGATTCGAGCAAGCCGAATATCAACCAAAGCGCAATTAGCGCCAACTGGTTCTACGAGATTATGCCTAAGGACATAACAAGCGGCAAGCCCGACAAGCTGAGTGGAATAATCGAAGCGAAAGATTTAACAAACGCTGAAGCCAATGAGGCAAACGCAACTGATAGCAAGCAAGTTGCAGAAACTAACGACGAGGCAAACAATAAAATAGAAAGCAAAGCTAACGAAACTTATTTCAGCATCGTGTTGGCAAGCCGTGTGGCTAAGAAGAATGCGGAAGACTACGTAAGCAGACTTCATAAGAAAGGGCTTAAGGAAGCCGCTGTCTACACCGACAGCAATGGTCATACTAAGGTAATTTACCGAAAATTCAGCACAAGAGAGGAAGCCAACAAAGCGCGTAACAATCTGACAAACGATGTTGAATTTGAAGGATGTTGGATAACAGAAATTAAATAAATGAAAAGAGTAAGATGCCCTAAATGTGATAACTTCATCACATTCGACGAGAAGAAATACACCGAAGGCCAGTCGCTGGTGTTCCAGTGCCCCGATTGCGGCAAGCAGTTCGGCATACGCATAGGCGTATCCAAGCTGCGCAACACACAGAAAGAGGACGTTCCTGAAGAGAACGTCGAGGACAGCGAGTGCGGCTACATCACCGTCATAGAGAACGTGTTCCACTACAAGCAAGTAATTCCGCTGCACATGGGTGTGAACGTTATCGGACGATACATGAAGAACAGCGGCGTGAATTGTGCCATAGAGACTAACGACCCGAGCATCGATATAAACCATTGCTCCATCACAGTTAGCCGCGACAAGAAAGGCAACCTGAAATACGTTCTGAAGGACGGTCCAAGCTACACCGGCACATTCGTAGACAATGTGATTCTCGGCGACCGCGAGCAACGCGTGATTGAAGACGGAACGCTGTTCACAATCGGCGCAACAAGCGTCATACTGCACACAGACAACATTAAGGGATAAGCAGACAAGGTGCGGCTTTACATATTATATAAAGCACATATACCTTTACATTGCTGTCCGGCAAGACTCAAAAGAACATAAACAGAAAGCCCGAAGCCCTACAAAATAGGACTTCGGGCTTTCTTTAGTTACTACGCAAAGGAGACATTATTACCGCGCTGCGAAAACACAATTACCGCGCTTCGGCTATATTGTTACCTCATAGCGGTAATATCGTTACCAGACTATGGTAAACCCAGAACTCTTGATAATCTCCTGCAAACGAACAAGACTATTACAGTCGGCGCTTAGACAGATTGGCCATCATAACCGCACTCAGACCTGCCGTCTCTGTGCGCAAACGGCTTCTGCCGAGCGATATCGACTCGTAGCCGTGATCCATGGCAAGCTTCACTTCGTCGATAGAGAAGTCGCCCTCAGGGCCTACAAGCACCGTGACGGGCGTTTCGGCGTCAATCGTAGCGAGTACGTCGAACAAGTCCTTGCGATCTACTTCAGCATAACAATGAGCAATAAACTTACGGCCCTCGCGCTCTTTCGTAATGAAGTCCTTGAAGCTACACATCTCATTTACGACCGGCTTGCATGCCTTGTGACTCTGCTTCATCGCCGAAACAACGATTCGCTCTACCCTATCCGTGCGCAACGTCTTGCGTTCAGAGAATTTGCAATCGAGGAAACTTATCTCATCAAAGCCAATCTCCGTAGCCTTCTCAGCCATCCATTCTATGCGATCCATCATCTTTGTGGGCGCAATGGCAAGAGAGATACTGCCACGCCATTCGCGCTCATACGGCAGCGTTTCAAGAATGTTGTACAAGCAATGCTTGCCCGAAGCCACACTCACCTCGGCATCAAACAATCCGCCTTCGCCGTCTACAAGCACTATGCGGTCGCCACTTTGGAGGCGAAGCACCTTCACGGCGTGCTTCGCTTCCTCTTCGGGCAGTTCGCCAACGATAGCGGCGTTGGGAACGTAAAAATATCTGATTTCTTTCATTTCTTAAGCCTTAACCTCTTTCTTTGTTCTGAACATAACAAGGAACAGCAGAGCAACGACAAGAGCATAACCAGCGAAGATAAACCAGCATGTCTGCCAGTCGCCAAGCAGATAGCCGTCCTCAGTCCATTGACAATAGTGGTTGATAATCTGTCCGGCAAGCAATGTGCCGATTGTTGCGCCCAAACCGTTTGTCATAAGCATAAACAAACCCTGCGCAGAAGCCTTGACACTCTCGTCGCACTCTGCATTCACGAACAGGCCGCCAGAAACGTTGAAGAAGTCGAACGCTACGCCGTACACAACGCACGACAGCACGAAGAGCAGCACGCATGGCATCATCGGATTGCCCAGTCCGAAGAATCCGAAACGGAGTACCCATGCGAACATGGCGATGAGCATAACCATCTTTATGCCATAACGGCGCAGGAAGAACGGAATGAGAAGAATGCACAACGCCTCAGCCACCTGACTGATCGAAACAAGCAGCGTAGCATTGTTGGCTGCGAAAGAGTCTGCCATCTCAGGTATACCCTTAAAACTTGTGATGAACGGTGTTGCATATCCGTTTGTAACCTGCAGCGACATACCGAGCAAGCCCGAGAAAACAAAGAACAAAGCCATGCGCTTTGTCTTGAACAGCTTGAACGCATCAAGACCGAACGACTCGGCAAGCGTCTGAGCCTTCTTCGGCTGGAGCTTGCACTGCGGCAGAGTCATGCAATAAACGAAAAGCACGAAGCTCAGAACACCGGAAACAAGGAACTGAAGGTGGGTGTACTGGAACTTATTGGCATTGTCGGCAAGTGTCAGACCAAATGAACCGCCGTCCACGACGGCACAATTCACGAACCACATCGTTGCGATGAAACCGACAGTTCCGAATACGCGGATAGGCGGAAAGTCCTTAACGGTGTCAAGGTTATGGTTCGTAAGGATAGCGAACGCGGCGGTGTTCGACAACGCAAGCGTAGGCATATAGAAAGCCACACTAAGTGTGTACAATGTCATGAAGATTGTTTTGTCGGGAGTGGCGCTGTTCATGCCCATCATAAAAAGGCTCACCATGAACACACCCGCAACGAGATGGCAATAGCCAAGCAGACGTTGCGGCTGGATAAGTCGGTCGGCTACGATGCCCATCAACGTAGGCATGAAGATTGACACAATACCCTGTATCGCATAAAACCAAGAAATCTCAGCACCCATACCGGCTCTGCCAAGATAATTACCCATAGAAGTGAGGTAAGCTCCCCACACGGCGAACTCCAAGAAGTTCATCAATGCCAAACGCACTTTAATATTCATAATTGTAATAGTTTTTTGTTTCCGATTAAGAGATTAACAGCATGTTTGCAGCCGTTTTGATTCCTGCAAAGTTACAATCTTTTTTAAAAATACGGCAACAAAGACGGGCAAAATACACGCTTTCATTCGGCTTTATAGTGTCCAAATCACAAAACTTTACAAACTATCTGATAAGCCTTGAAATAAAAACAAGTTTTACGCGTTAATATTTTGACATATCAATAAAAATTCGTACCTTTGCAAGGTTTTTGTAACATTTACGAAAGCAGACATTCACTTTTATTACGCGTAAGAAAGTTTAGGTATATAAGATGAGACAACTTAAAATTCAAAAAAGTATTACGAACCGTTCCAGTGAAGCACTCGACAAGTACCTTGTCGAAATCGGTCGTGCTCCGCTGATAACCATTGATGAAGAGATTGAGCTTGCGCAAAAGATCAAGAAAGGCGGTCCGGAGGGCGAACGCGCTAAGGACAAGCTTGTGACAGCCAATCTGCGATTTGTGGTATCTGTTGCCAAACAATACCAGCACCAGGGACTCACCCTTACAGACCTTATCGACGAAGGCAATATCGGTCTGATCAAAGCTGCTCAGAAGTTTGACGAGACTCGCGGTTTCAAATTCATCTCATACGCCGTATGGTGGATCCGCCAGAGCATCCTTCAGGCTATTGCTGAGCAGAGCCGCATCGTGCGCCTTCCGCTCAACCAGGTTGGTTCGTTGAACAAGATCAACCACGAGATTAACAAGTTTGAGCAGGAAAACCAGCGCCACCCGTCCGTTTCGGAGCTTTCAGACGCTACAAACATCGACGAGGAGAAGATCGGACAGAGCCTCATGGCAGACGGTCACCACGTAAGTATCGACGCTCCGTTCCAGGACGGCGAAGACAACTGTATGCTCGACGTAATGCCGAGTGGCGAAGACAGCCGCACCGACCGCCAAGTAGACCACGAGTCGATGGCATTGGAGCTGAACTCGGTGCTCAACAAGGTGCTCAAAGACCGCGAAATCACTATCATCCGCGAGTGCTTCGGCATCGGTTGCCACGAGAAAGGTCTTGAGGAAATCGGCGATCAGCTCGGACTGACACGCGAGCGTGTACGTCAGATCCGCGAGAAGAGCATTGCGAAGCTCCGCGACAGCGGCAACGCAAAGATTCTCATGAAATATTTAGGTTAGGCTAAATTTTAATTGTTCAGTAAGTGGCGAACAGTTAGCTTCCGAACTGGTTGTCACTTATAAAAGTGCCCTCGAAAAAAGCAACAGCTTTATTTCGGGGGCACTTATCTTTTATTATATATTGAGTTGTTAACTGCCAATATTATTTTGGGGCATGTTAACTGCTACCTTTCCGCAACAACATCAAGTATCAGCTTCACCTCAAAGTCTTTCACTCCATTCTTGGCAAGCGTATCCCAATCGTTAGCAAACTCTTTCTCCAACACCTCGCATGCGTCCGCAGCGTTGCTCAAATCAGCAAAGCGCTTGAAGCATTGCGTTGCCTCCGCTGTCTTAGACAGAACAAACTTGGCATAGCCGCAATTAAGCCAGTCGGTATCAGCGACCTTGTCCGACTTCACTATCCAATCGTAGACACGTTCTGCGTCATCGGGCTTACAGTCTACAAGATAGCCCCATGCAATGATGCGCTTAACATCAACATCGTTGCCGTTTTCATAATCCAAGCGGAACAAGTCGGCAAGTCCGTCCTTCACGTTGCCGCTATTTACGAGTGCAAGACTATAACATAATATATAGCGACGATTAGACGGATCAGCAGCCAATAGCTTCTTGTAACATTCTGCAGCATCAGCATAACGCCTCAAAGCGAACAACGTATCAGCAAGTCCTTTCTGCACACGTAGCGCGTCATAGCCATTCGCCTGCATCTCCTTGAACAAGCCGTAAGCATCCTCTGTCTTGCCAAGTCGCAGATAGGTTAAAGCGCAAAGGAGTTTCTCATCATTAGTTGCAACACCTTTAGCAACGAGGCGCGAAACCAATCTTTCAATATCCTCATACTTCTTCGACTTAAACAAGTGACGCTCAACAACTAACAGTTCTTCATATAACAAACCATCGAACAACTCGTTACCTATAAAGAAAGCCGCTATTTCGTCGTTTTTACGTTCAAACGGATTCGCAAAATCCTTGCGTTCAGAGTGCAACTTGAAGAAACGATACAAGTCTTGCAGATACATTCTACGTATATAGGCAGCCGACTCCGTATTCACATCGACCGCACTAACTGCAATGCCTTTGCCAGATGCAACAACCTCTTTTACGCTTGACGGCAACTTGTCTATAACCGATGCCAGGGCAAACACAAAAGAATACTTGTCAGAGTCGCAGAACGGACCTTGAGCAATAGCCTTACGTATAATATCTCCGTTCTCGCCTTTCAAGACAGACGCCACATCGGGATTGTCGAAAGAGAACGGAGCAAACCAATTGCTGAGTTGATAGAAGAAAGAGAAACGCTTCATGTGCGAGAAGCCACCGAAGTAGATGTCGCTACCAGAATCCTTCATAGCCATCATCTTCTTCATCTTCTCCTCCATTTCTGCCATATTCTTGTCAACGGAATCAGAATCGAGTATGTCGTTAAGCGAATCTTCATCGCTCTCGACAATACCGTCACGCGTCATCTTGAACTTGTTGTTCTTTATCAGCGTAGGCATTATGTCGCGCTGTATCTCCGCATTGTCTTCTTCGGTCTGCATACACAAGAACAACTGCAACTGAAGCTCGCCAATCTCACGACGTGCATCTGTAGACTGGCACAAAGACTTGACGGTTTCTGTTATCTCAGGATAAAGCGACGTCTCGCCATGAGGCAACGTAAGCATAGCACCAACCAATGCACGCTGCTTTACGCTTTCTACTGTCGAGTTCGTATAAACATGTACAAGAACGAGCCACTTGTTTACATCAAACACATTAAGCAACGACATTGTCAGAGCGCTTAAAATAAGCGACACATCATCCTGGTCAACCGTAGGCGAAACAAGCAGTTCGCTATAGAAGCGCTTGTTGTCTTCATTCCACTGGTTAGAAACAAGCAGAGCGCTGAACAGTTCGTCCATATAGCGCTGATGTATCGCGTTAATACGAGCAACTGAGGTATTCGGCATATCGCCAAGCGTGAGAGAAGCCATTGCCGTCTCCTGCACATAATTCTCTAACGACTTGCCAACCGATTCGTCACTCGCATCAAAACGCTTTGCAACATTAGCACATCTGATAAAAGGCAGACGCTTCTTAACGATAGACGCCAAGCGCACATTGGAATACAAGCGGAATGTGCGGCGAAGCAAGTGGTTGTATACAATTTCGCCTTGAGGGTCGCGCATATTGTGAGCAAGACAACCGCACATTATACGATAGTCGTTATCTATCTCCTCAACCTCAGACATGTATTCAGTCAAGGAAAGATCTGTCATGCGCTTCTTTAATAGACGCAACGCTTCGCCGACATTATGATGTATAAGTATTGAGTCTTTTATGGTTGGATTTGCCATAGCTTTTACTTTTTGCTTGTGGAAGTAAGGTCGATATCCTGCTGACGGGGCTTCTCAATATGATTGAACTTCAACTTAGGCAAGGCTGATATTGTACGATCGTCTACCTTATAATATTTACGAAGCACATCTGCATATCTGCCCATGCCATTAGCATTGAGCGAGTCGCAAGCCATATTGTATGCCTTGGTGAAAGCAGCGAGTTGTTTTCTGCGTCTTGCATCTGCCGTACGGTCTTTGCGTACAGCTATCACCCCCAAACGTTTGTTAACATCTCTACTGTCTATAACGACATTATTTCCAGCCAAACGTGCAGTAGTAGCTAAAGGCTCTGCAAGCCAAACTGCATCCATCTCATTATTAAGCAGCATGCGCAAGCGGATGTTGACATCATTGACTTGAATGCGAAACGCCATAGACGAGAGCTTTGCGCCCGCAAGAACACGATCGCAAAGATAGTCGGTAGCCGAATAGCGAGTCATGGCTATCATCTTATCGCCGAACTGATTGATACGCTTCAGACGACTCTTGCGACTGGCAATAAGCTGCCAATAAGCGCCGGTTGTAGATAGATAATCAAGTGAAGTGCCGCCAGCTGTCATACGCTTTGCACGCACAATATCGGTAACGATGCCTTCTACAGAACCGCCAACGAAAGCTGTATCGCAATCCATTTGGGCAGTAAAGCAACGCAAACGCACATCAACACCAAGAGTGTCGAACATACGGTGCTCCTTAGCAAGGAACAACGGCATACAATCCGCCGTAGGAAGTACGGCAAACTTCAACGCTAACGAGTCTTCACGATGCAGACGCTGGCGTTCGGCACGGGTCAAACGTTCTTTCTCCTCAATGGAGTTGCCGCACGAAACGGCAAATATGGCTAAAAGTATATAAATCACAATATGTTTCATGTGGCAAAAGTAGCAATAAATTTTGACACAACGAAAAATATTGTTACTTTTGTCGGTAATAAGGCGTGGCGATAAATGCCACGACAAATAAATAAGACAATCATTATTATGGCAAAGACCAAAACAGCATATGTTTGCAGCAACTGCGGGCAGGAATCAACGAAATGGATCGGCAAATGCCCTAACTGCGGAGAATGGAACACATTCAAGGAGATACGCCTCGGCACAAGCCAACCTGGCGACAATGCAGACGGACTGTTCCGCCACAACAATGCTACATCCGGCAAAAGCAGTCCGATTAAGCTTTCGGACATCCCGACGCAAGACGATCCACGAATCGACATGCACGACGACGAGCTGAACCGCGTGCTTGGCGGCGGACTCGTTGCGGGAAGCATCGTGCTGCTTGGTGGCGAACCAGGTATAGGCAAAAGTACGTTGACACTTCAAACCATACTCAACATCCCCGACCGTAAGATTTTGTATGTCAGCGGCGAGGAAAGCGCACACCAGTTAAAGATGCGCGCCGAGCGCCTACTTGGAGGGATGTCTAACGCAACAACTGCAGCTGTCGACAACATTAATATATTGTGCGAGACATCGCTACAGAAGATATTTGAGTTTGCGAACGAACTCGCTCCGGAGTTACTCGTAATCGACTCTATACAGACAATCGCGACTGACGAGGTGGAAAGCAGTCCAGGCAGCATCACGCAGGTGCGTGAATGCGCCGCTTCGCTGCTCCGTTTTGCAAAGACTACGGGCACGCCGGTTATACTCATCGGACATATTAATAAGGAAGGAACACTTGCAGGTCCGAAGATTCTGGAGCATATTGTGGACACCGTGATACAATTTGAGGGCGACCAGCACTATATGTACCGCATCTTGCGATCGATAAAGAACCGTTTCGGAAGCACTTCCGAACTCGGTATCTACGAAATGCAGCAAACCGGCTTGCGCCAAGTAAGCAACCCTTCAGAACTACTGCTGTCGCAAGACCACGAAGGACTGTCGGGAGTAGCTATCAGTTCGGCAATAGAGGGCGTACGCCCTTTCCTCGTAGAGACTCAGGCTCTCGTTTCGTCAGCAGCATACGGCACGCCACAGCGTTCGGCTACAGGGTTTGACCAGCGCCGTCTGAACATGTTGCTCGCAGTTCTTGAAAAGCGTGTAGGTTTCAAACTGACACAGAAGGACGTTTTCGTGAATATAGCCGGCGGACTCCGCGTAACCGACCTTGCCATGGACTTGAGCGTCATAGCTGCCGTATTGTCAAGCAATGTAGATACTGCAATTGAAGCCGGATGGTGCATGGCAGGCGAAGTAGGACTTAGCGGCGAAGTACGCCCTATCAACCGTATTGAGCAGCGAATCGGCGAAGCTGAAAAGCTCGGCTTCACAGATATAATACTACCGCTACACAACGTACAGAGCATCGATGCACGTAAGTACAAAATCAACATTCATCCAGTTAGAAAGGTTGAAGAAGCGCTTAGAACTTTGTTCGGATAACGTTAAAGAAAACATTAAAGCTTAAAACGAACAACATTGACTATCATAGGGTTAAGAAATTATATTACATTCAATATTAAAAGAAAGAGAATATGAAAAACTCAGTAATAATCGTGAGTGGCGGAATGGATTCCATCACCCTACTCTACGACCACAAAGATGAGATTGCGCTCGGCATTTCGTTCGACTACGGTAGCAATCACAACGCACGAGAGATACCGTTTGCCAAGATGCACTGCGAGAGACTCGGCATCAAACACATTACAATAAACCTCGACTTCATGCACCAGTATTTCAAGTCGAGCCTGCTTGATGGTGCGGAGGCCATCCCCGAAGGACATTATGCTGACGATAACATGAAGTCGACGGTTGTGCCGTTCCGCAACGGCATTATGCTTTCCATCGCCATCGGCATAGCAGAGAGCAACAATCTCGACCAAGTGTTTATTGCAAATCATGGTGGCGACCACACCATCTATCCCGATTGCCGCCCCGAGTTCATAAACGCCATAGACGCAGCTGCTACGGCTGGCACCTATAATAATGTAAAAGTAGTTGCGCCATACACCAAGATTACCAAAAGCGACATTGCACGCATAGGCAAAAAGCTTGGCATCGACTACACCGAGACATGGAGCTGCTACAAAGGCGGCGAAGTGCATTGCGGCAAATGCGGCACCTGCGTAGAACGCAAGGAAGCTCTCGCAGAAGCCGGAATAGAGGATAAAACAATATACGAATAAGTAAATTTAACTGCAAACTTGCAAAATATCTATATATTTTTAGTAAATTTGCGGTCAAATACAGGCATTCAGCTTAAAAACAGAAATATTTCTAACTTTTAATAAACATTTTAAGAAAATGAAAATCGCAGATTTTAACTTTGCCGGCAAGAAGGCAATTGTACGCGTAGACTTCAATGTACCATTGGACGAGAATGGAAAAGTAACAGACGATACCCGTATCCGCGGCGCTCTTCCTACACTTAAGAAGGTGCTTGCAGACGGCGGCGCTCTCATCATGATGTCTCACATGGGCAAGCCGAAGGGCAAGGTTAACGAGAAGCTCTCTTTGAGCCAGATCGTTCCTAACGTATCTGCTGCTCTCGGTGTAGAGGTTAAGTTCGCTAAGGATTGCGGCAACGCTTCTGAAGAGGCTGCAGCTTTGAAGCCGGGCGAGGCACTTCTTCTTGAGAACCTCCGCTTCTATCCGGAAGAGGAAGGCAAGCCGGTAGGCGTAGAGAAGGGCACACCTGAGTACGACGCAGCTAAGAAGGAGATGAAGGTTCGCCAGCAGGAGTTCGCTAAGAAGCTCGCTTCTTACGCAGACTGCTACGTAATGGACGCATTCGGTACAGCTCACCGCAAGCACGCTTCTA
>ULUS01014648.1_pt1 | contig 19717 bp, 17 predicted proteins | sample 1958761 | NCBI WGS metagenome assembly ULUS01 (sample SAMEA4835767, study PRJEB28245) | human gut metagenome | biome: gut microbiome; material: fecal sample | place: Denmark | collected 2008
AGAGCCTCAGATTCCTTTCGGTTTCTGGGGCTTTTTCGTTGTACTCATGTGTATGGCTTTATAGCATTAAAGTTCAATATTGCGGTGCTTTGTGTGACAAATAGTAGGGTAATAATTTGCAATGGCTGAAAATATTGTTTACTTTTGCAAATCATTGATTGAACATTCAGATGTATAGACTCATACATTTCATATTTTATCTCATTTCGCTTTTGCCCTTCCGCGCTCTTTACTTGCTGAGCGATGGGCTTTATGTGGTGCTTTTCCACATGGTAGGGTATCGGCGGAAGGTGGTGGAGAAAAACCTACGCATGGCGTTTGCCGACAAGACGGACAATGACCGGTTGCTGATTGAACATAAATTCTATCATTGGCTTTGCGACTATTTTGTGGAGTCTATCAAACTCCTTTCCATATCAAAAGAAGAATTACAACGACGGTTTACCATTGCCAACTCTGATGAAGTGGAAAAGTGTTTTGAGGAGGGACAGTCGGCGGCAGCTGTGTTAGGCCACTATTGCAATTGGGAATGGCTCTCGTGTGTGGGCATAGATTTGCCCGCCAACCGCGTGATGGGACTTGTCTATCATCCACTTCGGAACAGATATTTTGACCGGTTGTTTGTCGACTTGCGTAGCCACATGGGTGGCGTGCCCATTCCGAAGCAAGACATTCTGCGTTATCTGGTGAAATATAGGCGTGAAGGAGTTATGTCGCTCTTCGGTTACATATCGGACCAAGGCCCCAAGATGAACAACATTCACCTTTGGCTTGACTTTATGAACCAGGACACTCCCGTGTTTACCGGTGCCGAGCGAATTATCAGAAAGATGAACAATGCTGTGTTCTATGTGGAAATGAGCAGACCCAAGCGTGGTTACTACACGTGCACCTATCATTTAATTACCCGCCAGCCTGATTCATTGCCCGAACATGAAATTACCCGTATATTTTTCCAAAAGTTGGAGCAGACCATCAGAAAGAATCCTGAGTTCTACCTGTGGTCACACAACCGGTGGAAGCGCACGCGTGAAGAGTTTGACAAAGAATATATAATAGAAAACGGACGAACCATACCAAGACACCAACTATGATTATAGGATATGACGCCAAACGGGCATTCCGAAACGGCACAGGTTTGGGGGCCTATTGCAGAACTTTGCTTACCGACATTGCCCAACAGGCCGACAGCAATACCATGATGCTGCTCTATACCCCTGACCACGGGCGTGACGAATACCGTTCACAGATGGAGCAATTGCCATATTCCATGATACGCTATCCTCGGAAGTGGAGAGGCGTGTTGGGCAAGGCTATTTGGCGTTCCTATGGTATGGTGAGAGACTTGGAGAAAGACCAAGTGGACATCTTTCATGGACTGTCGGGCGAATTGCCAATGGGCATCGCACGGCATGGCATCAAGACGGTGGTTACGATCCACGATCTGATATTCCTCCGACATCCGGAGTTCTATCATTGGGTAGACGCCAAAATTTATGCCGCCAAGTTTTATGCCACATGCAGGGAAGCGCATCGTATTATTGCTATCAGCGAGTGTACGAAGCGCGACATTATGTATTATGGTGGTGTGGATGAGGACAAGATTGACGTGATATACCAAAGTTGCAGCACCCGTTTCACGGAACCTGCTACCGAGGAAAGCAAGTGGCAGGCTATAGCCAAGTATATGCTGCCCAAACGCTACATTATCCATGTGGGAACAATTGAACAGCGCAAGAACATATTGCAAGCAGTGGAAGCCCTACCGCAAGTGCCCAGTGATGTGCATCTGGTTGTAGTGGGAAAATCAACTCCCTATGCCGACAAGGTGAAGGCGTATGTAGCTGCACATGGATTGGAACAAAGAGTGCACTTCTTTCATGGAGTTTCATCGGAAGACCTGCCAGCCCTCTACCAGTTGGCGGAAGCGTGTGTCTATCCCTCCGTCTATGAGGGCTTTGGCATACCTGTGATAGAGGCCATACAGAGCGGACTTCCTGTAGTGGCATGCTCGGGCAGTTGCTTGGAGGAAGCCGGAGGACCCGACAGTCTCTATGTGGCTCCCGGCGATGTGGCTGGTATGGGTGTAGCCCTTTGCCGAGTGCTCAAGGGTGCTGACGGCAGAGAGGAACGAATCAGACGTAGCAAGGAATATGTGACGCGATTCGAGAATACGGGTGTGGCACGGCAAATGTTGCAGGTGTATGAACGACTGTTGAAAGAACAATCATGAAGAATGTGAACACAACGAGAATCAGGAAGGGGAACCTTACCTTTTATATAGATGACGACTATGTCAGTCTGCGCGACTTCATATTGACTGTTCCCCGGCTTTTCGGCCGTCATGAGGGTGAATTGCTCCATGAGGGAAGAAACGAAGTGAGGCGGTTTTCCGTGGGTGAACTCGACCTGGTGGTCAAGCGCTACAAGCGGGTGAACCTGGTGCAACGGGTGGTCTATACCTTCTTCCGCAAGAGCAAGGCGGAGAGGGCATACAAATATGCCCACACGTTTAGAAACTGCGGCATAGACACGCCTCATGAGGTGGCATACATCGAGCAACGGGAGCATGGACTCTTCGTCACAGGCTACTTCGTTTCGCTCAGTTGTCCGCATCCTCCCGTGTTTCACAAGCTCTGCGAACAGCAACCGTTTGACGTGAGGCTGGCAGAGGCGGTGACACGGCAAATCCTGGAAATGCACAAGCAAGGCATCCTGCACGGTGACTTGAATTTCGGCAACTTCCTTTATGACGTGAAAGACGACGGCAGCGTGCATTTCACGGTGATAGACATCAACCGTTCACGTTTCTGCAAGGGAATGCCTCCGAGGGAAAAGTGCCTGAAAAACTTGTGCACCACGACTCACCGCCGCGATGTTTACGAATATATTGTACGCTATTATGCCCGCCTTCGTGGATGGAACGAGGAAGAGGCATTGGGGGAAGCCCTGGGCTACCTGGAGCGGCTGGAAGAGCGGAACAGGAAAAAAGACCAACTGAAGAACAAATTGAAGAAATAAAACACAGATATGATACCCAAGAAGATACATTACTGCTGGCTGAGCAATGACCCGTTTCCACGGAAGATAAGAAAGTGCATGGACACATGGCGCAAGATGTTGCCCGACTATGAGTTCAAGTTGTGGAATACCCATAACTTCGACATCAACAGCGTGCCCTTTGTCAAGCAAGCCTACGAACAGCGCAAGTGGGCATTCGCGGCAGACTATATCCGCATGTATGCCCTGTATCATGAGGGAGGCGTCTATCTCGACTCAGACGTGAAGGTGCTCAAGCCATTGGATTCCTTGTTGAACCACGGATTCATGTCGTCGCTGGAGTATCATCCCACACAGATAGAAAAAGACGGGTCACGGGCGATGATTGATGCCGACGGCCACCGTATCAAGGAGGGCTTTGTGTCGGGCATACAGATACAGGCTGCCGTGATGGGAGCCGAGAAGGGCAACCGGTTTATTGCCGATGTGCTGGATTGGTATCAGACTCATGACTTCATCAATCCAGACGGCTCGTTGCTCACCAATGTGGTGTCGCCGATGATTTATGCGCAGGTGGCCGAGAAATATGGTTTTATGTATAAAGACCAAGACCAGCCGTTGCAAGACGACGTGATGATTTATCGTTCGGAAATATTTGCCGGCAACAAGCATGAGGTGACCCCGGCGTCCTACGCCGTGCATCTCTGTGCCCACAGCTGGCATCCTACCGCATGGGAAAAGATCAGAAAATTCTTTGGCAAATAAAAATGAGTAGACTCTGTTATGTGAGCCATTGCTACCGCGGACTTGAGGTGGCTGGCTACAAGGCGAAGACCGACAACGAGATAACACTCGAAGAAATGGGTGCCGTCAACCTTGGCTTGCCCCGCAAGTATAGCCATAACGCAGTGGTGATATTCATTCATGGTGTGCTGAGTTCGCTGCGCTTCTGCTTCAAGGTGCGCAAGGACGACGTTGTAGTGCTGCAATATCCCTTGAAGAAATACTTCACTTTCATTTGTCGTGTGGCACATCTGCGTGGCGCCAAGACCGTGGCACTGATACACGACTTGGGGTCGTTCAGAAGAAAGAAACTTACGGTGGCGCAGGAAATGAAACGGCTGTCGCATGCAGACGGAGTCATAGCCTCTAACAAGGTGATGGAAAAATGGATTCGGGAACAAGGCTATCAAGGACATTTGTCTTCTCTCGGCTTTTGGGACTACCGCTCTTCCTCAATCAATACACACCAGCAACAGGTTTGCCATCAGCCGATCCGCATTGCCTATGCCGGCAGTATTTCCCGGCGCAAGAATTCCTTTCTGACAACCTTCGCCTCGTCCTTGGAGCATTGCGAACTCCACTTGTTCGGTTGGGTGAACGGAATGTCGGAACTCGAACAATGTCAGCATGTGGTGAGCCATGGATATGTGCAGGCTGACGATTTTATTCGTGATGCCGAGGTAGACTTCGGCATTGTGTGGGACGGAGACTCCATGGAAGTTTGCAGTGGAGATTGGGGCGAATATCTGCACTACAACACCCCGCACAAGACGTCCTTCTATCTACGTGGGGGCATACCTGTCGTGGTATGGAAGCAGTCTGCCATGGCTTATATGGTGGAACAAACGGGTACAGGTGTATGTGTAGACTCTCTGCAAGAATTGGAATCGAAACTGATGCACCTCTCGCCTTCTCAATTTGCAGAAATGAAGGTGAAAGCCTTGGGCTTGGCAGAAAAGATGAACCATGGAGGATTTGTGGAAGATGCTGTCCGTGGAATGGAGAGGATGCTACAAAGATAACAAAACTATGGCATGTTTACATTTCCTGTGGGAAAAGGGAATGTGTAAAGTAAGTTAAAAAGACTCGGAACCGTGCAAACTTTCGGCAAGAAGTCTGTTCATACAATAAGGCACAAAAACATATGATGAAAGTCTCTTTGATAATAACAACCTACAATTGGCCTGAAGCTTTACGCCTGAGCCTGATGAGTGCAGCTCGACAGACGCAGTTGCCCGACGAGGTAATCGTGGCAGACGATGGTTCGGGTGAAGAAACGAGGCTCCTGATAGCGGATATGGCTCACGGCTATCCCTGCACATTGAAGCATGCATGGCAGGAAGACAGAGGTTTTCGGGCAGCAGAATCAAGAAATAATGCCTTGCGGCAGTGTGAAGGTGACTACGTCATCTTCATAGACGGTGACATTGTGATGGAACGTCATTTCGTGGAAGACCATGCCCGCATGGCGGAGCGCGGCTACTATGTGATAGGCAGTCGTGCAAGAGTCAGTGAAGAGCTTACCGGGCAATTGATAAAAGAAGGGACAGTCAACTTGCATTGGTATACCCGAGGAGTATATCAACGGTTGAATGCCTTATATCTCCCCATGTTGAGAAGCTTGACCCAAAATTATCGGCGGCGCGTTCCGCTGTATGGGCGCAGTTGCAATATGGCGGTGTTCTATGATGACTTGATGCGTGTTAATGGCTTTGACTCGAGCCTTGAAGGTTACGGGTACGAGGACACCGACATCATAGCCCGCTTGAATAATTCGGGACTGAAAAAGAAGTTTGCCAAATTCAGGGCCATAGAGTATCACCTTTATCATAAGGAAAAGGAATTTGTGCCCGACAACGAAGCCATTTTCAAGCGCAACCTGGGAATAGTGGCATGCAAGAATGGAATCAGAAAAGGTTGAAAAGAAAAATCTAAAGAAAGCAATCATGGATATAGAACTGAGCATTATAGTTCCTGTTTACAATACAGCCCGATACTTGGACAAATGCATCACGTCAATACATAACCAGACTTTTGAGAACTGGGAACTCATTCTTGTGGATGACGGTTCGACTGATGCTTCAGCAGAGATATGCGACCGATGGGCGGAAAAGGACAATCGCATACATGTCATACACAAACGTAACACGGGACAGGGTGACAGCAGAAACGTCGCCTTGTCGCAGTGCCACGGAAACTATGTGGGGTTTGTCGACAGTGACGACTGGATAGATGTGGATATGTATGCTTTCTTGATGGAGCAAATCAAGAAAACGGATGCAGACATAGCCGTGTGCAACCATTATAAGGAGAGCAAGAAGAAGTCGTGGTGCAAGAATCCTTCCGATGAAGTTGTCGTGCTTGACCATGACAAGATACACGACATGATTATCAAGGACAAGGTGCAGAGCTATATCTGGCAAATGGTGTTCAAGCGCAGTTGTCTCACTCATTTGATGCCTGGCAACAAAAGCTATGAAGATTATGGGGTGTTGCCCTATTGGTTTGACAATGTGCAGAGGGTGGTCTACACCAAGCGTCCGTTTTATCACTATCGTTTGCGGAAGAGTAGCCTGGTCACAATCCTTTCTCCCGAAAAGGAATTAGACTTTTTCCGTGCCGAGAAGTTCAGATATAATTATTATGCTCACACCAAATACCGTGATTGTGCCAAGCGTCAGATGCTGATACGTGGCGTGAGAGTGAGCAAACATATATCCCGCATATCGCGCACGCTCCACGACCGGCGTAAGGCCAAAGAGTATATACGCATGATACGGAGTGAACTGAAAGAATATAAGGGACAGCAAGTGGATAGTCTTGGTTTCAAGATGCGCCTATTGTTGTTTCTGATGATGAATCACTCCTCCACTTTTGTGTATTATCAGCGAATGGTGAACAAGATAATGTTCTTTAAGCACAGCAATACCAACAACTTTTTTGAGTAATATTTGGCGTTTCGGTTAGTTGCTCTTCAAGGGCAACTAACCGAAACGATTGTATATGTCGGCAAGTTGTTGTGCCGATTTCCGCCAGGAATAGAGCTTTAGGCGTGCGGTTTGTTTTTCTATCAAGACCTTTCGCTCATTGGCGTTGCCATGATAGAAATCCTCGAATTTCTCTTCAAAGTTTGACTTCTGGCTGTCGATGTTGAAATACACGGCTGCATCACCGGCTATTTCCGGAAAGCAACTTGCGTGGTTGAGGAACACAGGACAACCAGCCTTGTAGGCTTCCAGTATGGGAATTCCGAAGCCCTCGTATGATGATGGATAGACAAAAGCTACGGCATGGTGGTAGAGGTCAAGCATTTCCTGATTGGTCTTGACAAACAACTGTACGAATCGGTTTTCCATGTTCCATTCCTTGAACATAACCTTTTCTTCTTCTGTAAAAGGCTTGCCTGTGCAGATTATCTTCATGTCGCGGTGTCGCTTGAGGATGGGGAGGCAACTCTTGGCAAAGGATGCGAAGTTTTTGTAGAAATGTCTGTCGCCCACATAGAGTAAGTATTCGTAATCTTTGTCATTGCCTGTGGAGGGAACGTAAGGCGTCTCGTCTGCTCCATGGTAGACAACGCTTACTTGTTCTTCCTTGACGCCCATGATGCGGCACATGTCTTTTTTTGTCTGCTCGCTAACAGCGATGAGGTGGGCTGCCCGAGGTATAGTCATGTTCTTTTGCAGAATCTGTCCATTGTCATGTCCATAGTATTGGGGAAACAGCTCGGGAATCATGTCGTGTACGGTCAGTATATAAGGCTTGTTGCCGATGTACTTGAAAAAATAGGGATCGAAGAACGTGGGATGGAAGATGTCGAAGTTTCCTTCTTTCAGACGCTCGATAGATTCCAACTTGTTGATTTTGGGCATGCGGTTCCAACGGCGATAGTCGCCATGTTTCACATTGTAGCACAGCTTGAAGAGAATATATTTCAGCGTGGAGTCCTTTTCGCAGAGAAAGTTTTTGTAGATGTTGCCTTGAGGTTTGACTCCCATAGCTTGTAAATACACATTGTTGCTTTCCAACACACCGATGTGTGCCAGTATGTCTTGAGGCAGATGGGAATATAGCTCGGCAAAGCAGCGTGAGACGCCACCATGCGTTTGCATGTCAAAGGCTTGATAGTCGTATAGAACTTTCATGTACTTGATGTTAGATAAACAAATCCTTGAAGAAGAACTTAAAACCGTTACGCATGACTTTCCAGTCGCGCGACAATGGTTTCTTTTTCATGGCATTTCTCAGTTTAAATTTCAGGTTGTCTGTCAGTCGGTCCCGTTTCTCCTGTTTTGTTTCAACTATATGCGGAATATTCTTATTGCCTTCGAAAATAGCGTCTATTACACGCTTCCTTTCCTCTTTCAACAGATTTTCGTTTTGTGCAGAGAACCCATCCAGATAGTAGGCTGCCACGACCGTCTGAAGTGCTTTATAACTGCAGTTGTTTAAATACCAACATTTTAGGAAGTGCTCCCAGTCTGCTACGATTTTCAAGTCTTCATTATAAGGGTGACTTTTGAGCAACTGTGTTTTGATAAAAGTTGATTGGTGCTGCAATGATGTCCCTTTTACAAAATAAAAGGTCATTGTCTTGGGTGGGATGCAAAGTGACAGGAAGTCGTCCTCCACCACTGCAGTTTTACCTGTACAGTAGTCACTGCCGTCTAATTCCTCTGCTGCATTTTCAAGCGACAGAGCCGAGAAGAAATGGTCACCGGAATTCATGAATATGCAATACTCGCCATGAGCCATGCCTACGGCTTTGTTCATGGCATTATAGATACCATTGTCTTTCTCGCTCACCCAAGTGTCTATGCCGTGTTGCTGTTCTATATACTCTTTGCTGCCATCGGTTGACCCGCCGTCTACTATCACATATTCAAAATCATCGTAGGATTGTGACAAAACGGAAGGAACCGTTCGTTTCAGTCCTTGCAGGTTGTTATAGTTGATGGTGATAACAGTTATCTTTCTCATTTTATCTTTTAAAAAGGAAATATTTCACGATATGCCAAACATGCTTGACTTTCAGTTCTACGGTACGGCCGAACTTGCGCTTGCGCCAGCTTCCATAGACTCGGTGGGTGGCGAAAGTGTCAGCGAGCACGGCAAAGCGTTTCCGGGGTGCCAGGTGGCGAGTGGGGTAGACGGTGAGTCCGTCCAACTGCTGCTCCACATCTTCAAAACGGAAGCCATACCGCTTGGCCACATCCACCATCACGTAAGGGGAAATGGTGTCGTTGAATGAACCATCGGCATTTTTAAAACTTGTATTCATGTAATAATCGAGTACGTCCTTGCAATATTGGTTTCCTTTCTCGCCCATGAAGAAAGCTGCTTGCAGTCCGAAAACAGATTGCTCCTTTTCTATCTTCTCGTTGAACGTGGCAAAGCCATGCTCAGGGATAAACTCGTCAAAGCGTTTATAGAGGAAAATGTCGCTGTCCATATATACACCACCTTCCGTATATACGGCATAAAATCTTACTACATCGGCTGCGAAAGCCCACTTCTTTTCTGCAAGTGCCTCGTCAATAAACGTGCATCCGATTGCTTTTGCGTCGGCATAGCGCCATATTCTGATTGTGTAGTCAGGCAGTACACGCTTCCAAGTGTCCAGGCATACTTTTATCTCAACTGGATAAGGGTCGTTGCTGAACCAGCACAGATGAATGGTCTTGGGAATCATATCAATGAATTTTCCTGTTGTTGTCTTTGTATAAGTGATATTTTCTGCTAAGTTACGACTATTTCCTTGCTGCGACAAATTTATCTTCAATTTTCTTGTCGGAAGTGATAAATAGGGTAACAATTTGGGGGCATCACTCCAAATTCTGGAAAAGCCAATAAATTGAATATTTCAGTTAGTGAGGCTCTTGATTTAAGTTTCTTGGAACTTTTTGAACAAAATGCAGCAAGAAACAGTAGTCAACACCTTGCTATCACAAATTGTGGACAAAGAAACTTGAATCAGGATGCCCTTCGACTCTTAAAAGTGACCGTTGATCGCGATCAAGACCCTCAACGAGACCCAAAAGTGGCTGTTGTTTGCAAACAATGGCTTCAACGACATCTAAAAGTACCTGTTGTTCGCAAACAATGCTTACTTTTGCGCTCGGGTGAAAGAATTCGTTTGATGTTTCTCATTCATCAGCATGAAACGATATGGGGGATAATCAGGAAATCGTCTTATACATGAAACCTCTTGTTCTATGAACGAAAATAAAAGTGCCTGATAGCTTGTTTGGTATGTGTTTATTTCCTATTTTTGCGAAGTTAAACCATTCTTGCGTATGACAAAACACATAGAAATCAAGGAACTCGAACAGGTGGTGGTCCGGTTCTCGGGCGATTCGGGTGACGGCATGCAACTTGCAGGCAATATCTTTTCTACCGTTTCCGCCACAGTGGGCAACGGAATATCTACCTTTCCCGACTATCCTGCCGACATTCGCGCTCCCCACGGCTCGCTGACCGGCGTGTCTGGCTATCAAGTGCATATCGGCGAGGGCAAGGTCTTTACCCCGGGCGACCTTTGCGACGTGCTTGTGGCAATGAATGCAGCCGCCCTCAAAACACAGTACAAGTATACCAAGCCCACGGCAACCATTATTATTGACATTGACAGTTTCGGTCCGGATGACCTGGAGAAGGCCATGTTTCATTCTTCCGATTACCTCGCCGAGATGGGCATAGACCCCGACCGGGTGGTGGCATGTCCTATTACGAGGATGGTCAAGGCATGCCTTGCCGACAGCGGCATGGACAACAAGGCGGTGCTGAAGTGCCGCAACATGTTTGCCCTCGGACTGGTGTGCTGGCTATTCAACCGCGACTTGAAACTGGTAGACGACTTCCTGCGTGAAAAGTTTGCTGCCAAACCCTTCTTGGCCGACAACAACATGAAGGTGGTACGTGTCGGCTATGACTATGGACTCAACACTCAGCAGTCGGTGCCTTCCACCTACAGGGTGGAGTCGCACCACAAGGACAAGGGACGCTACATGGACATTACCGGCAACAAGGCTACTGCCTATGGACTCATAGCCGCGGCCGAGCGTGCCCGTCTGCAACTCTATCTCGGTTCCTATCCCATCACTCCTGCCACCGACATTCTTCACGAACTTGCCAAGCACAAGAGCCTTGGCGTCATTACCGTGCAGGCGGAAGATGAGATAGCAGCCAGCGCCAGCGCCATCGGTGCCTCTTTTGCCGGCGCATTGGCTGCCACGTCCACTTCCGGTCCCGGCATCTGTCTGAAGTCGGAAGCTATTAACCTGGCAGTCATCGATGAACTTCCGCTCGTGGTCATCGACGTTCAGCGTGGCGGCCCTTCTACGGGCATGCCTACCAAGAGTGAGCAGACAGACTTGCTGCAAGTGCTTTACGGACGTAACGGCGAGAGCCCCATTCCTGTGATAGCCGCCGTGAGTCCCACGGGTTGTTTCGATGCTGCCTTTATGGCAGCCAAGATAGCCTTGGAGCATCTCACTCCCGTGGTGTTGCTCTCAGACGCTTTCATAGCCAACGGCTCTTCGGCCTGGAAACTGCCCGACATCACGCAGTTGCCCGAGATACATCCACACTATGCACCTCCGTCGCAGAAGTACTGCTATTCACCCTATCACCGTGATCCAGACACCTGTGTGCGCTACTGGGCTATACCGGGACAAGAGGGCTTTGAGCATATACTTGGCGGACTGGAGAAGGACGGCGAGACGGGTGCCATCTCCACCGAACCCGCCAACCATAACCGCATGGACCACTTGCGGGCCAAGAAGATTGACCTTATTCCGGTGCCCGACATAGAGGTGTCGGGTGATGCCGACAATGCCGAACTCCTCATCGTGGGCTTCGGCAGCACCTACGGACATCTTTACACCGCCATGCAGGAGCTGCGCCGTGAGGGCCATCGGGTGGCATTGGCACAGTTTGAGTTTATCAACCCGCTGCCGAAAAACACTGCCCGAGTGCTCCGCAGCTATAAGAAGGTGGTGGTGGCAGAGCAGAACCTTGGGCAGTTCGCCCAATACCTCAGACAGAAGATTGATGGTTTTGTGCCCTACCAGTATGACGAGGTCAAGGGACAGCCCTTTGTGGTGGCAGACCTCAAGCAGGTATTCATTAAAATTATGGAGGAATAAGCTATGATGGAATATACAGCACAAGATTTCAAGAAGGGACAACCCCGCTGGTGTCCCGGCTGCGGAGACCATTTCTTCCTTGCCTCGCTGCAGAAGGCAATGGCAGAGCTGGGCGTGCCGCCCTATGAGACGGCTGTCATCTCAGGCATAGGCTGTTCGAGCCGTTTGCCCTATTATGTCAACACCTATGCCATGCAGACCATTCACGGCCGTTCGGCAGCCATAGCCACGGGAGCCAAGGTGGTGAATCCGCGGCTCACCGTTTGGCAGATAAGCGGCGACGGCGACGGACTTGCCATCGGCGGCAACCATTTCATCCATGCCATGCGCCGCAACATCGACCTCAACATGGTGTTGCTCAACAACCGCATCTATGGCCTAACCAAAGGGCAGTATTCGCCCACGTCGCCCCGTGGCTTCGTGAGCAAGTCGTCGCCCTACGGCACGGTGGAAGACCCGTTCCGTCCGGCGGAGCTTTGTTTCGGTGCCCGTGGCCATTTCTTTGCCCGTGCCGTGGCCAACGATGGTGAACACACGGTGGAGATACTCAAGGCTGCCTATCACCACAAGGGGGCTTCGGTGTGTGAGATACTGCAGAACTGCATGATTTTCAACAATGGAGCATACGAACCTGTCTATACCAAGGCGGGACGGCTACGTAACGCCATCTATGTGGAGCACGGCAAGCCGCTTGTCTTCGGTGAGCATGGCGAGTATGGACTGATGCAGGAAGGGTTTGGACTGAAGGTGGTGAAGATTGGAGAGAATGGCGTCACCCTCGACGACATACTCGTTCATAATGCCCACTGCGAGGACAACACCCTGCAACTGAAGTTGGCGATGATGGACAACGAGCATGGCTTTCCCGTGGCGCTTGGCGTGATTCGCGATGTTGAGGCTCCCACCTATGACGAGGCGGTGCACCGGCAGATAGAGGAAGTGAAGGCGCAGAAGTCTTACCACAATTTTGCCGAATTGCTTGAGACCAATGATATTTGGGAAGTGAAATAATGTAGCCCTGTCGGTTGGCGCAGAACTTGTGAGCGACAAAATAGGCTCCGTTGCAAGAAATAGAGTGTTCTTGCAGCGGAGCCTTTCTCAGTGTGCAGCCAACCTATGTGGCGGCAGCACGGATGTTGGCTGTTAGTCCTTGTCAGCCCAATGTTTCCAGAAACTGTTGTCGGTTTCCGTGTCGATAGTGGTGAAGGTCTTGTTGCTCAACACCTGCTCGGCCTTTTCCTCACGGCTTCCAGAAACCACGATGGACGTGTCTGCCATGACGGTGGCTTCTGTTTCTACGATGACAATCTCGGGGGTGGTATATGTCTTCTTGTTCATTTCTCTTGTTTTATGGAGTTCTTATTTCTTGATTTTCTTGATGGTTCCGTCGCTCATCTTCACAATGTTGATGCCCTTGGTGAGTTCTGCCTGCTTCTTGCCGTTGGCATTGTAGATGGCTACGATGCTGGCTGCCTGGCTGCTGCTGGCGGAGTGGATGCCAGTCGGGTTGTCTCCGAAGCTGAACATGCTGCATGCAGCAGGGTCTACCTGGTTGCGTTTGATGGCGAAGTATGCCTTGTTGGCAGGGATGCTGATGCCGTCGTTGAGGATATAGAAACCCACCTTGCCTGTGGTGCTGCTCTTGGAGATGACCCAATAGTAGTAGTCTTGGTCTTGTGTTTCCTCAGTGGTGGTGCCGGCCAACAGGTTAGTTTCTGTTTCTACGGGAGTGTTCTCACTGAAGCTGAAAGAGTAGTCGGCATTGTTGTCGGTGTGGAGCACAAAGCCCTTGCCGGCTGGGAGCACGTCGCCCTCTTCGCCCACCTTCTTCAGGTCCATCGTGGCATTGTCGGCGTTATAGCTGTCCAAGCGGTAGGCTGTCACACCGGCAGGGATGGCTGCATTGAAGGGCAGACACACCGTAGCGTAGTTGGCTGTGATGTTTACACCGAAAGTCAAAGCCTTGATTTCGGCTACTACGGAGTTGAGTTCTTCCGTGTTGGCAACCACATTCTCGTAAGTTGTTTCCTTTGCCAATACTTCTGTCAACTTGTCCTTTTGAGTGGTAGGCAGAGCGAAGTCCTTCAAAGCCTTGGCTGCAGCGTAAGCTGTGGCATAGGCTGCGTAGTTGTTCTTGTAGCTGTTTATCTGGTCGGTGTTGTTGGGGTCAATCATTATCCAGTCGTTACCGGCATCGTTGGTGTTTCCTGAAGAATATTTATATTCATCGTTTTCATTTGCAACGGTGAGGTATTTTCTCAAGTTATTTCTTAATTTGTAAGAACCTAATGTTGATCCATTGTCTAAATAAAACTTTGTAGCGTCTTTGTCTGCTTGATATACATCATCTATTCTGACCCGGTACGGAAGATTATTTGTAGTACAAGATATTGTGGTATATTCGTCAATGACTTGGTTGAAGACCTTTGTGGTATGATATATAATATCCCAAATTTGTGCTTTCGTTATATCTGTACAACTTGGTTTGTTGTCTGTGGTCATGAACACATCGTGTCCGACATTGTACAGGTATGCAGTTTGGTTTGCCTTTTCTCTGGTCATGCTAACCCATTTCCAATTGTTGGGCTTCTCAACCTTGGCGGCATTTACATGGGCAACCGTCATGAGTCCGATAAGGAGGGCTGCCATACGAATAAATTTGTTCATCGTAGTATTTGTTGTCTTTGTTTTTTATTTCATGATTTTCTTGGTTGTCCCGTCGCTCATACGCACGATGTTGATGCCCTTGAGCAGGGCAGGGCGCTGCTTGCCGTCGGTGCCATAGATGGCGGTGACGGTGGCAGGGGCGATGGCGTGGGTGGGCATGCTGATGGCGGTAGTAGTGTCAAGATACGCCTTGATGCGTGCCGCAATGTCGGTGAGTTGGGCAGTGGTGCCGTTGTCGCCGACGCTCTGCGCGTAGTTGGTCTGCGCAGTGAGCAGGGCGTTCAGTTCTGCCATCAGTTCGTCGGAAACCTGCGAGTTGGTGGAATACTTGTTGGCCTCGGTATAGGCAGCCACATAAACGTCGTAGGCATTTTTCTGCTCTTCACCGATGAGCAGCCAGTCGTTTTGGGTGGTCTTGCTGTTGGCGGCAGAGTATGCTCCGTCGCTGTTCTCGTTGAAATATTTGGTATAACTTTTTCCCCACGACTTTCCAGAGATAGAGAACTTGTATGCCCCCTCGGTAGTTTCGCTTGGCGTGAAGGTCAAGGAGGATGTTCCTGACTGATATTTTACGGACGCATTGCCAGTACCCTTCCAGTCCACTTCGAGATGCAGGCGGTAGCCATCTTTCTTGTCGCGCTCCGAGTCATTGTCCACGGTACCGCTTTCGGTGCCGCGGAAATACCACAGGGGAGCGTTGTTGATGTCGGTGACGGAAGCCTTGTTGTCGTTGCTGATGAAGTTCTTGAATGCTACATTGTAGATATAGGCAGCCTGGTCGGCCTCTGTGAGCTTTTCGCCCACCCACCAGTCGGTGGCTGCCACAGGCTGATTGGTGTTGCCTTTGGCCTCGAATGTTACGATGAGCGGCTTGTGGTCACTTTGATCGGCGGTTTCGTCCACGTCGTAGGCAGTGGCGGTGAGCTGTATGCCGTTGTTGCGGTTGATGTAGAGCACCTTGTCTACTATCTCTCCCTGCTTGTAGCCCAATTCGCTCACCATGAGCGCGGCTGAACCGAGCGTGGGGTATACGCCCTGCTTGCAAAGCTCTATCCAGGCATCCTTCACGGTGAGGCGGCCTGTGGAGTTGAGCGGGTTGATGAAGAGATTCTCAATTTCGTCGCGCGTATAGCGGCTGTTCAGGTCGCCCATCACGATGATGGAATGTCCGTTTGTGTTGTCCTTGACGGCTTCTGCCAGTTGCTTCCACTGCGAGGCACGAGCCTTGATGTCCTTGTCGCTGTCACCGGCATCCATGTGCATGATATACACATCCACGTAGATTCCGTCGTTGAGTGCCACGCTGTAGAAGCGGTAGCCTTTGTCGATCAGTTCATCGTTGTCCTGGTCGTAGACGTCGTTGGCATCGTTCCAGGGTGTCCACTTCTCGTCGGCCATCATCAGCGACTTCTTGCAGAAGAAGTTCAGTCCGTCGGTATTGAACAGGGGCAGCCCGGCTTTTGGCTTGCCGCTCACGCCGCCACGCCAAGTGCCGATGTGGTAGGCGTCTGCCAGGGGAGCGGTGAGTTCGGCGTTATAGTCGAAATCTTCACTCACCCCGATGATGTCATACTGCTTCTCGAGAAGATAATTGCCAATCTTGGTGGCTCCCTCGGCATAATGTCCGTCGGGGTTCACGCTGATGCCTGCAATCTTTGCGGGCAGTCCGTCTACGTTGTAAGCGCACACATTAAAGGTCGTTTTCACGTTTTGTGCCTTTGCACTTTGAGTGCCGGCAAGTGAAAGCATAAGTGTTACAGCCAAGAAAAATGTTGCTGCAACAGTCCTAAATACAGTCTTCATTAACTTTAACTACTTAGTTTTGAGGGTGCAAAGGAACAAAACACTATTCTATCCCAAAAGTTTTTTGTTCGTTTTGTTCTGTGGAAGTATGGTCTATTGCAATATTCAAGTGCATATTCTGACCTAAAAACGACTTTTCCGGAAATTTGGAGTAGCGCCTGATGTTGCAGTGTCTTGCATGTGTGTAAATCACAGCCTGATCGGATTCGGCCCTCAAGTAGTCCGTTTGCAGTTTATTAATGGCCGACTTACGGTGTGCTAATGGCCGACTTACGGTGTGTTAATAGCCGACTTATGCTTGGTTCCACAGCCTGGGCACTCGGTGCCAACGCCGTGGGCAATGAGTGCCCAGACGGGCGAACTGATTTTTGGCACTCCACTTGAACCCGGCAAGTGATGGATTGGTGATAGAAGTGATGGATAGAAAGCCATCTATCACGCATCTGTAACTCCGTCTATCCCGCTTGCTGTCAGCAGAATAATGTAAGATATCAAGAAAAGTGATAGATAGTGGTGAGAAAACGAAAAACTTTTCCTGTGCGTGCGCGCGCGTTAGGAGCGGCTGCCAACCAAGTAGGCAAGAGGATAAAGCCAAATCATTGCAGTACATTCAGCTCGTTTTTGTGGCAAGCCAAATTTCGGAACAGCAACTGTCACTCCCCTTTCCTGCTGACCTGTAAATACACAGGGGCGAGATGACGAAAAGACAGGTTTTAAGTTCTTTTAGAGCAATAATTTCCACTGATATGCAAAATAATGAGTACCTTTGCGAGGTAAAATGCAAAATCGTATCTAAACAAAATCAAAAACATGAACATCTTCAGTTACATCATTCAGCTTGGTGCCTCGGTGATGATGCCTATCATCTTCACCATCATAGGCCTGTGCATCGGAATGAAATTCGGAAAGGCGCTCAAGTCGGGACTCTTCGTGGGTGTCGGTTTCGTGGGCCTTGGTGTGGTGACGGCACTGCTCACCACCAACTTCAACGACCCGTTGAAAGCCATTTCAGATCTCTATCATCTGCAGCTCAACGTGTTCGACATGGGCTGGCCAGCAGCGGCTGCCGTGGCTTACAACACAGCTGTCGGCGCCCTCATCATCCCCATCTGCCTGGGTGTGAATTTCCTCATGCTCATCACCAAGACCACACGCACCGTCAACATTGACCTGTGGAACTATTGGCACTTCGCCTTTATCGGTGCCGTGTCCTACTTCGTGATGGGCGAGAGCCTTCTTTGGGGCTATTTTGCAGCCATCGTGTGCTACATCATCACCTTGGTGTGTGCCGACCTCACTGCGGAGCGTTTCCAGAAATACTACGACCTTGAGGGCATCTCCATTCCGCAGCCCTTCTGCCAGAGCTTCATGCCGTTTGCCATAGTCATAGGCAAGGCACTCGACAAGATTCCCGGTTTCTCGAAACTCGACATCGATGCCGAAGGACTGAAAAAGAAGTTCGGCGTTATCGGTGAGCCTCTGGTGCTCGGCGTGATTGTGGGTGTGCTCATCGGCATTGCTGCCAAGATGGACGTGAAGACCATACTTTCGCTCGGTGTCATCATGGGTGCCGTGATGGAACTCATTCCCCGCATCACTTCACTCTTCATAGAAGGCTTGAAGCCTATCTCCGAGAAGACACAGGAACTGGTGAAGAGCAAGTTCAACGGCAAGAAGGTGCACATCGGCATGAGCCCTGCCCTGGTGATTGGCCATCCCACTACACTGGTGGTATCCATCATCCTTATTCCCGTCATCCTGGCATTGGCCGTGTTCCTCCCCGGCAACCAGTTCTTGCCTCTTGCCTCGCTGGCAGGCATGTTCTACCTGTTCCCCATCGTGCTTCCCTTTACCAAGGGTAATGTGGTGAAGACCCTCGTGGTGGGTCTTGTAGCACTCATCATCGGCCTTTACTTCGTCACCGACATGGCGCCCGATTTTACCCTGGCTGCCCAGCACGTGTACGAGCAGACCCAGGACAAGGCTGCCCAGATACCGGAAGGCTTCTCTGCCGGAGCACTCGACTTTGCCTCTTCACTCTTTAGCTGGGTTATCTACCGCTGCGTGAAGTTCCCCTACTACGTAGGCATGGGCGTGCTCGCCGTGGTGGCTGTGGTGCTGATGTTCATCAACAACCGCAAGATTGTGCGCGAAGAAAGAATGGCACAGGAACAGAATGCATAAAAGAATAACGAACTAAAACAAATAATACAATGAAGAAAATGATGTTGACCATCGCCCTCGTGCTTTCTGCAAGCATGGGATTCGCACAAGGATGCGAGGCTGGTGGCTATGAAGTTAAGGCGGAAAATGCCTACACTAACTATAATGTGCGCTACGCCAGCAATCCGCTCGACGCCAAGCACTACACCACTCAGCGCCTGCGCAACGAGTATGCCATCGAGAAAGTGATGGTGCCCGGCCAGGTGAACTGGACCTACACCATGTTTGACCGTTTCCTCGTGGGTGGTGCTGTGCCTACAGCCACTCCCCTGAAGCTCACTTCCATTGCTCCCCTCTACACCGACAAGGACTTTGACAAGCGCAACCTGCTTGACAACCGTGAGCTCGGCATCATCAATGTGGGTGGCGAAGGCGTGGTGACCGTAGACGGCAAGAGCTATACGCTCGGCTTCCAGGAAGCCCTTTATGTGGGTCGTGGTGCCAAGGACATCACTGTGGCCAGCAAGGACGCTGCCAAGCCAGCCCACTTCTACATGAACAGTGCCACAGCCCACAAGGCATATCCCACCAAGAAGGTGACACTCAAGGAAGCCAACAACATCAAGGCCGGCAGCCTGAAGGAGAGCAATGACCGCGTGATTCACCAGATGATTATCGACGGCGTGGCTGGTGTTCACCCCTGCCAGTTGCAGATGGGTATCACCGAGCTGAAGGAAGGCAGCGTGTGGAACACCATGCCTGCACACCTTCACCTTCGCCGCATGGAGACCTATTTCTACTACAATGTGCCTGATGGACAGAAAATCATGCACATCATGGGTCAGCCTCAGGAGACACGCCCCATGTGGCTCAACAACGAGCAGGCTGTCATCAACCCCGAATGGTCTATCCACTGCGCAGCCGGTACCAGCAACTACACCTTCATTTGGGGTATGGCTGGCGAGAATCTTATCTACACCGACATGCAGGTAGTGAAGATTCCAGACTTGAAGTAATCAGTTCTTTATAACGAAAAGGGAGGCGATGGTCTCCCTTTTCCTATATATAATAAGGTACTCAAGTTTCGGATTTAGATTTCAAGCCGTTTGATCATATGCCCTAAGTGCAGCCAATCTCTTGTCATTCTCAATAAT
>ULUS01013380.1_pt1 | contig 19584 bp, 15 predicted proteins | sample 1958761 | NCBI WGS metagenome assembly ULUS01 (sample SAMEA4835767, study PRJEB28245) | human gut metagenome | biome: gut microbiome; material: fecal sample | place: Denmark | collected 2008
TCCATGTTGTATGTTTTTGGTATAGGCTTCTTGGCAGCCTTCCTTACCTTCTTTCTTCTTGGGTAACGCAGTTCAAGGTCTGCACGATTCAATCTGAGTTGTTTCGTGCCAAGATTGACTGATGGAATCTTACCCTTACGAATCTCACGATACAAAGTGTCTCGTTCAACACAATAAACAGCAACCGCTTCCTGGACCGAAAGATATTCTCGTATGTCAGGAATCTCTTTTGCCAACTCTTCGTACTTGGCTTCTTTTGCCTCTCTGTCTTTCTTCCTCTTGTAAGCAACATCGGAACATTGCTTCGAACAATATACTGCATCAATGGTGCGAATTTGGAACACCGCACCACATATAGGACATTTCCTTCGAATCTCGTATTTTGCCTGTGCCATATATCTATATAATAATGTGTATTTACCTTTTGTTGAACTTCACCGACCAAAGTGTCGCGTGAATGATTTGGTGCAAAATTACGATAAAAATCCGAAATCAGAGCCAAATATACAAAGTTTAACTAAAACAAAAATCGGTGCAACTCAATGAGTTGCACCGATTCGTTTATTGTTGCTTATTGCTGTTTATCAAACTTACTTCACCTCCTCGAAGTCAGCGTCTTGGATATTGTCGTCCTGCTTTGTGCCGCTGTTGTCTGTCTGTGAACCAGCGTTAGCTTGACTACCAGCACCTGGTTGTGCTCCACCCTGATACATTTGGGCTGAAGCAGCCTGCATCACCTGGTTAAGGTTGGCAATAGCAGCATCGATAGCCGCAGTGTCGCCGGCCTTGTGAGCATCTTTGAGCTGTTGGAGAGCTTGCTCAATACCTGGCTTCTTATCTGCAGGAATCTTGTCACCATTATCTTTAAGGAAGTTTTCTGTGGTGAATATCATCGAGTCAGCCTGGTTCATCTTGTCGATTTTTTCACGTTCGGCTTTGTCGGCTGCTGCATTCTGTTCTGCTTCGGCTTTCATACGGTTGATTTCATCTTCACTCAAGCCTGAAGAAGCTTCGATTCGGATGGCCTGTTCCTTGCCTGTAGCCTTATCCTTGGCACTCACATTGAGAATACCATTGGCATCGATGTCGAATGTCACCTCAATCTGTGGAACACCACGGCGAGCTGGCGCAATTCCTTCGAGATTGAATTGACCGATGCTCTTGTTTTGTGATGCCATTGGACGCTCACCTTGCAAAACATGGATTGTTACGGCCGTTTGGTTATCCACAGCTGTTGAGAATGTTTCGCTCTTCTTGCAGGGGATGGTCGTGTTGGCGTCAATCAGTTTGGTCATTACGCCGCCCATTGTTTCGATACCGAGGGTCAGTGGAGTGACGTCAAGCAAAACGATGTCACCGACACCACCTTCTTTATTCAAAATGGCACCTTGGATGGCTGCTCCTACAGCAACTACCTCATCAGGATTAACACCCTTGGAAGGTTCTTTGCCGAAATAGTTCTTGACCAATGTCTGAACTGCCGGGATACGGCTTGAACCACCAACGAGAATAACCTCGTCAATATCAGATGTGCTCAGTTTGGCATCTTTGATGGCATTCTGGCATGGAATAAGACAAGCCTGAATCAGATTGTGGGCCAACTGCTCAAACTGTGAACGGGTTAATGTCTTTACCAAGTGCTTTGGCACACCGCCTTCTGCTGTAATGTAAGGAAGGTTGATTTCTGTGGATGTAGTACTTGACAATTCTATCTTTGCTTTCTCGGCAGCTTCCTTCAGACGCTGCATAGCCATAGGATCTTTGGAGAGGTCAATGCCTTCGTCTGCCTTGAATCCATTAATCAGCCAATCTATGATTACTTGGTCGAAGTCATCACCGCCCAAATGGGTATCACCATTGGTAGAGAGCACTTCGAAAACGCCACCACCGAATTCAAGGATGGAAATATCGAAAGTACCGCCACCGAGGTCGAATACGGCAATTTTCATGTCTTTGTTTGCCTTATCTACTCCATAAGCAAGTGCTGCGGCTGTAGGCTCGTTTACAATACGGCGAACGTTAAGTCCTGCAATCTGTCCTGCTTCTTTGGTGGCCTGACGCTGTGAGTCAGAGAAATAAGCAGGCACCGTGATGACTGCATCCGTTACCTCTTGGCCGAGGTAGTCTTCTGCCGTCTTCTTCATCTTCTGAAGAATCATGGCCGAAATTTCCTGAGGAGTATATTTGCGACCTTCAATGTCTACACGTGGATAACCTCCCTCGTTGACTACAGAGAATGGCACACGGCTCACTTCTTTGGCACTCTGTTCATAGGTCTCACCCATGAAACGCTTGATGCTGTATACAGTGTTCTTTGGATTGGTAATAGCTTGACGCTTGGCTGGATCTCCAACTTTGCGTTCGCCATCTTTCACAAATCCCACTACGGAAGGTGTGGTACGCTTGCCTTCACTGTTTGTGATAACTACAGGTTCGTTGCCCTCAAATACGGCAACACATGAATTTGTAGTTCCTAAGTCGATTCCAATAATCTTTCCCATAATTATATCTTTTTTATTTGTTATTCTTATTAATGTTGTTTTGATTACTGTGGCGTGTGCTTAACATGTCGCAGTTCGATTCTTTCATCAACAAATCGTATGCCAAGAGGATTTTGTGTCAATTCGCTGTCAGCGTGTGTGACATTGTGGCATAATCGTGGCAGAACAGGAAAGATAAAAATCCCTCACAACCGTCGCGGCCATGAGGGATTATGTTCTTATAAATATTTAGGAATAAGGTTATTCATTTGCGTGTTTATCGGCGATGGCAGTCTTGATGGCAGCCTCGAGTTCCTCGCATAGTTCCGGGTTGTCGCGCAACAGGGCTTTGGTGGCATCACGTCCCTGTGCCAGTTTCGAGTCATTATAGCTGAACCAACTGCCGCTTTTCTTAATGATGTCGTATTCTACACCGAGGTCAACAATCTCGCCGACCTTAGAGATACCTTCTCCAAACATGATGTCGAATTCGGCCTTGCGGAATGGGGGAGCTACCTTGTTCTTGATAACTTTAACCTTTACATGATTTCCCAGTATCTCATCACCCTCCTTGATTTGTGAAGACCGGCGGATGTCAAGTCTGACACTTGCATAGAATTTTAATGCGTTACCACCGGTCGTGGTTTCAGGATTGCCAAACATCACGCCAATCTTTTCGCGCAATTGGTTGATGAAGATACATGTCGTATTGGTTTTGTTGATGGTACCGGTTAGCTTACGCAGGGCCTGACTCATCAAACGGGCTTGCAGTCCTACCTTGTTGTCGCCCATATCGCCCTCGATTTCAGCTTTAGGGGTAAGGGCTGCCACAGAGTCAACCACCAATATGTCTACGGCTGATGACCGGATAAGTTGGTCTGCAATTTCCAAGGCCTGCTCTCCATTGTCTGGCTGTGAGATGAGCAGATTGTCTACATCAACGCCCAGTTTGCTTGCATAGAATCTGTCGAAAGCGTGTTCTGCGTCAATGAATGCAGCAATACCGCCATTTTTCTGCGCCTCTGCAATGGCGTGGATTGCAAGTGTGGTTTTACCGGAAGATTCAGGACCATAGATTTCAATGATTCTTCCGCGTGGATACCCGCCTACACCGAGTGCCACGTCAAGGCCTATACTGCCGGTAGGAATTACTTCTACGTTTTCAATCTTCTCGTCTCCGAGTTTCATGATTGATCCCTTGCCAAAGTCTTTTTCTATCTTTGCCATGGCAGCTTGCAGAGCTTTGAGTTTGCCCTCTTGTGCTGCATTGGCAGTTCCATTTGTTGCTTCTTCTTTTGCCATATCTTTTAGATTGTTTTTATGAGTTAAAGTTCCAAGTCTCCGTCCTTGATTTCATGCCAAGGTAATCCTTGCTTTCCGAGCTGCTCCATGAAAGGATCCGGATCAAATTCCTCAACATTCCATACTCCCGGACGACGCCACAGTCCCTTGAAGAACATCATGGCTCCAATCATGGCCGGTACACCTGTGGTGTAGCTGACTCCCTGCATTCCGGTTTCCTTAAAGGCTGCCTCGTGTGAGCAGTTATTATATATATAATAGGTATGCTCTTTTCCGTCTTTTATGCCTTTTATGCGGCAACCGATACTGGTTTGTCCTTCGTAGTTGGCCCCGAGGTCTTGTGGGTTTGGCAATACTGCCTTGAGGAATTGCAAGGGCACGATTTTCACTTTTACTTTCTGGTCTGGATTGTCTGCCAAAGGAGCCTCGTATTCTATTTCGTCAATACGAGACATGCCGAGGTTTTGTATGCAATCGAGATAGGTGAGATATTGCTGGCCAAAAGTCATCCAGAACCGGGCGCGCTTGATGGTCGGATAGTTCTTTACAAGGCTTTCAATCTCTTCGTGATGAAGCAGATAGCTCTCCTTGGGTCCTATTTCTGGATAGGTGAGAGGCTTGTGGATTTCCAGTGGCTCCGTTTCAACCCATTTGCCGTCTTCCCAGTAAAGGCCTTTCTGTGTAATTTCCCGGATGTTGATTTCCGGGTTGAAATTAGTGGCGAACGCCTTGTGGTGGTTACCGGCATTACAGTCTACTATGTCAAGATATTGAATTTCGTCAAACACATGTTTGGCGGCATAGGCGGTGAAAATGCTTGTTACACCAGGGTCAAAACCGCATCCCAGAATAGCGGTGAGTCCGGCATCTTCGAAGCGCTTTTTGTAGGCCCATTGCCATGAGTATTCAAAGTGGGCCTCGTCTTTTGGCTCATAGTTGGCGGTGTCAAGATAGCTGCAACCACAGGCAAGACAAGCGTCCATGATTGTCAGGTCTTGATAGGGGAGGGCAAGATTGATGACCAATTCGGGCTTGAAGTCATTGAACAATGCCTTGAGCTGTTCCACGTCATCTGCATCAACCTGGGCTGTCCTGATGTTAGGATTGCCGATAGCTTCCACAATCTTGTCGCACTTTGACTTCGTGCGGCTGGCAATCATGAATTCTGTAAACACGTCAGCGTTTTGTGCGATTTTTACCGCTGCAACTGTTGCGACGCCACCGGCGCCAATCATTAATACTCTTCCCATTTCTGTATGTTCGTTTTGTTTTGTTCTTTTTAAAAGAATACTATTGTTTTTAGCCTTCCAGTTCGTCTGCTCTAATACCCAATGCATTCATTAGCGAGTATCCCAAAATCTCTTGTTTGAAGTTTCCTCCAGGCAAAGGCTGCATGCTGAACACTGTGATATGTTTGTCTTCGTCGACATGTCGCAGGGCATGTTGTATTTTTGCATACAATTCTGCGTCTTCCGCATTGGGTATTACCATGATTCGTTTTGTGTCACCGCTGTTTGCAGCGGTTTGTAGAATGTCGATAAAGAACTCGTTAAACGACACGAATTCTTCTTCCACGGGTAATGATGTGAGGACAAACTCGCCAAGTCTGTCTTTGAATGCTTTGGCATTTAAGTCTTCATCAAAGTTGCCGGGATGAAAGTTGCTCATGTCTGTTGAGGATTTTTTATGGATGAATATAGCCTGACATTGATGTTCTCCTTCGCGAAGTCCACCGTCAAGAGCTATACAGTCTATCCATCTTGCGGTGTCGGCAGGTGGTATGCGCCGGCCTATCATGCGTTCAAAGTTGACGATTAGGTCAAAAGCTACATGATCCACGTAGTCTGCATCCGCAATAATTACATTTTCACTCCATTTGATGTGAGGGTTGGCATTGTTGTTCATAGTTGCAAATTTACATATTTTTTCCGACTCGTCGAAAAGAAAGAAAACATATTTTCTTTAATATTCCAATTTGTTTTGTGTATGTATAATAAAAGGTCTGTCCGGAGTTTTGAGTGATACTGATGTCGCAGTATCTGAATGGGCGTAAATCACTCCACAACAGATACGGTTACAAAACAGTTCGGTTATAGTTCGTTAGTAGTAAACTAACAGTGTGCTAGTGGCGGACTAAGTGTATGTTAATGGCTGACTAACGATGGGATAGTGGTCAACTTGCACTTGGTTCCACGGTATAGGTTCTCATTGCCACTTCCGTGGGCAATGAGTGTCCAAACGGCAGGACAAATTGGGGAATATTCAAATTTCACTTTCCAAAGGAAGAATAGGTGATGGAAGTGATAGATATAAACCATCTATCACTCATCTATCACTCTACTTATCTTGCTTATAATCAGTAGAATAATGTCGGATATCAAGAAAAGTGATGGATTGCGCCCTTAAATCGAAAAACTTTTCGTGCGCGCGTAGACAATGTCCTTCAAACAAGGAAGTGAGAGGGCTATACTATGTTAATGCTTGGATGGCAGCCTGTTTTTTGCATCAATCCAAACGTTGAAATCACAATGGTTACTCCCTATTCAGAATGAGCCTAATAAAAGCCGTATGTCTCTGCTTTTGTCATAAAGTTTAGAGACATACGGCTTCTTTATGTTTTTCAAATGATGGTTTGAAACCTGATGTTGTTACAGTTTGGCCAGTTCTACGACCTTGTCTACGGCTGCAGAAAGGCCATCCACGTTCTTGCCTCCAGCGGAAGCATAGTGGGGCTGTCCGCCTCCGCCACCTTGAATCAATTTGGCGGCTTCGCGTACCATCTTTCCGGCGTTGAGCTGACGGTCTTTGACTAAATCGTCGCTAATCATTACGCTGAGTAATGGCTTTTGGTGAGCATTGCTTCCTATGACCACGAGCAAGTTCTCGGGTTTTGCCTCGCGCAACTTGAACACAAGGTCTTTGGCTGCTTGTGGCTCGATGGGGAGAACTGCGGTGATGACATTTACTCCGTTTATGTTCTTGACCTTTTCCAGCAAACTGTTTTTGGCACGTTCTACAGCTTGTGCCTGGAATTGTTCAATATTCTTTTTCATGCTTTCGTGCTCGTCTATGTACTTGGCAATGACACTCTTCAAGTCTTTTGCATTGTTGAAAAGTTCACGTATGCCACGCAATGTGTCTTCCAAAGTATAGAGAGCCTCTTCACATTGTTTGCCTGTCAGCGCTTCAATACGTCGAATACCTGCGGCGACGCTACTTTCACTTGTAATCTTGAGCATGCCGATGCGACCTGTGCTCTTGGCGTGTATACCGCCGCAAAATTCAGCAGAAGGACCGAATCTGACAACGCGCACCTTGTCGCCATATTTCTCGCCGAAGAGAGCTACAGCTCCCAACTTTTTGGCTTCTTCTATAGGTGTATCGCGATGCTCGTCGAGTGGATAGTCGGCACGGATCATCTCGTTGACCATTCTTTCTACGGCACGCAGTTCTTCGTCTGTTACTTTCTGGAAGTGAGAGAAGTCAAAGCGCAATGTGTCTGCAGAAACATAGGATCCTTTCTGTTCCACGTGTTTACCCAGCACCTGTTTCAATGCATAGTCAAGCAAGTGAGTGGCTGTGTGGTTGGCAGCGCTGGCTTCACGCTTGTCGGTGTCGACACATGCCATAAAGTCTGCTTCTGGAGCGGCCGGCATTTTCTTGACGATATGGATGCTTTGGTTGTTCTCGCGTTTTGTGTCTACAACCTCGATTGTTTCGTTTTCGCTTACGAGCACTCCTGTGTCGCCGACCTGTCCACCCATTTCTCCGTAAAATGGTGTGTAGTCAAGAACAACTTCGAAGAATACATTTTTCTTTTGGGTCACTTGACGATAGCGAAGAATGTGACATTCATATTCCGTATAGTCATATCCCACGAACTGCTGTTCTCCTTCACGAAGTACAATCCAATCGCCATTTTCTACTTGGGCAGCATTGCGGGCACGTTCTTTCTGCTTCTGCATCTCTTCGTCGAATTGCTTCTCGTCAACGGCAAAACCGTTTTCGCGACAAATGAGCTCGGTCAAGTCGAGTGGGAATCCAAATGTGTCGAACAGGCGGAATGCCTGTATGCCGTCTAACGTGTTCTTGCCTTCAGCCTTCAACTGGTCCATAGCTGTGGAAAGCATATTGATACCCTTTTCCAGTGTGCGGAGGAAAGAATCTTCTTCTTCTTTCATGACGCGGCTGATGAGCTCCTGTTGAGCCTTCAATTCAGGATAAGCTTCGCCCATTTCACGCACAAGCACAGGGACGAGCTTGTACATGAAGGCGTCCTTTTGGCCAAGGAAAGTATAAGCATAGCGTACTGCACGGCGCAAGATGCGGCGAATCACGTAACCTGCTTTTGCGTTGCTGGGCAACTGGCCGTCGGCAATTGAGAAAGAAACTGCTCGCAAGTGGTCGGCACAGACACGCATGGCAATATCTGTCTTTTCGTCTTGTCCATATTGCATACCTGAGATGGCGCAAATCTCTTTGATGATTGGCTGGAAAATGTCTGTATCGTAGTTGGAATGTTTACCTTGCAAGGCGCGTACAAGACGCTCAAATCCCATACCCGTATCAATTACATTCATGGCCAAAGGTTCCAACGAGCCGTCTGCCTTGCGGTTGAACTGCATGAACACGATGTTCCATATTTCGATGACTTGTGGGTCGTCTTTGTTCACCAGCTCACGGCCTGGAGTCTTTGCCTTTTCCTCAGGTGTACGAGAGTCAAGATGAATTTCCGAGCAGGGACCACAAGGACCGGTGTCGCCCATTTCCCAGAAATTGTCGTGTTTGTTGCCATTGATGATGTGGTCGGCAGGCACATGCTTGGCCCAATATGATGCAGCTTCATCATCTCGTGTCAAACCTTCTTCTTCTGATCCCTCGAAAACTGTTACGTAAAGGTCTTCCGGATTGAGATGCAACACGTCGACGAGATATTCCCATGCATAGTCTATAGCCCCCTCTTTGAAGTAGTCGCCGAAACTCCAGTTGCCGAGCATCTCGAACATGGTGTGGTGGTAGGTGTCGTGTCCCACTTCCTCCAGGTCGTTATGCTTGCCGCTTACGCGCAAACACTTCTGCGAGTCTGTACGTCTGCGTGGTTCAGGGTCACGCGTGCCGAGGATGATGTCTTTCCACTGGTTCATTCCCGCATTGGTAAACATCAATGTGGGATCGTCCTTAATAACCATAGGAGCTGATGGTACGATGGTATGTCCTTTCGACTCAAAGAATTTCTTGTATGAGTCGCGGATTTCGTTTGCTGTCATCATGTTTATTTTGTGCTTTAATTATAATTTCTCTATAAAAGTTTTGCAAAGATACTTTGTTTTGACTATTTTTGCAAATTATTTAATATTAGTTTGATAAAAAGGTGTGATTTATGGCATTGAATACTGATAAGAATCTGAAGTTGTATTATTCTATCAAGGAGGTCGCGCAAATGGTAGGCGTTTCCGAGTCCACGTTGCGTTTTTGGGAGAAGGAGTTTCCTTATCTCAAACCCAAGACGAATGCCAATAACGTCAGGCAGTACACTGAGAAGGATATTGAACAGGTGAAACTCATCAATAACTTGGTCAAGGTGCGTGGCTTTAAGATTGCCGCCGCGAGAAAGTTTATTAATGAAAACCGTTCTGGCGCAGACAAGAGTTCCCAGGTGCTCACTACCCTCATCTCGGTACGTGACCAGTTGAAAGAACTAAAAAAAATGGTCGACGGGTTGGTGTGACATTCACCTCGCCGTCGACCTGCTTATGTTTTAGATGATATTATTTTCCTAACACATTCTTGATGGTTACGGAAGCCACTTCCTTTTTGGTGAGTTGGCGTGACCATGTTGCGCGTTGTTTTCCGGGAGCTCCAGCTCCGCTATTGTTATATTCTTCATAACGCGTTGTCTTCTCGTTCTCCTTGTTCCGCCAGTTGTCCCATCCCAATGGGCAGATATGGCTTCCCATCTTGCAGTTCATGAATAACGTGTGGGCATAGGGGCGCCATGGACGTCCAAGGTAGACTTTGTCTACTCCGGGTTCGGCTGTCAGGCGACAGTGGTTGAAAATGTATCCGTATTTCTGTCCTTGTGGTGTTGAGGCAGCCGTGATATAACTGTTGGCCTTGCTGTGCAGCTCACAGTTTTCGAACCATGCTGTAGAAGGGCCGAAGATAAAGTCTGTAGTACCTTCAATATAGCAGTTGTGAAAGTAGCAGTGTGTCCCGGGAGTTCCTGTGTAGATAGTGTCTTGGTTACCCAATATGCGGCAGTTCTCAAACGTCAGATTGTCGCCTTCCGTGTGAATGCATACTGCTTGTCCGAGTTTGGCGGCATTGTTTTCAATGGTGATGTTCTTAATGGTGATGTTGGTACCTTCGATTTTCAAAGTATATGTTCTGAAAGTTCCCATCTTTCGTTCGGTTCCTTCCAACCGAAGATTGGCGTGGTCGTCATAGGTAATGATGGTCTTGTCGCGGTCTTCTCCGCAAATGGTGATGTTGGTGAGCCATGACGGCACGATGAGCTTTTCTTTGTAGACTCCGTTCTTTACATAGATTACCTTTTGATATTCCATAAACGCCCGGCAGACCTCTATGGCTTCGTCTATAGTGCGGAATTCGCCTGTGCCATCTCGTGCCACAACAATCGTGTCTGGGTTGTCATACTTGTTGGCGGCTATCAGGGATATTAACGAGAACAGCACGGCCAATAACGTGAAAAGTCTTTTCATATTTCTTATTGATTAAAGTTACATGATTTGTTGCACCTCTTGCAAGTCGTTGATGCCTTTCAGGTTAGACATGATTACCTGCACGTCATCGCGGTCGTGAACACGAAGTTCGATAAGTCCGTCGAATATGCCGTCGTCCGTAGAGATGGTTATCTTTTTGATGTTCAAGTCCAGTTTGTTGGATATGACTTCTGCCACATCCATGAGCAGCCCCTTTCTGTCAATACCGCGTATCTCGATGGTAGCGTCAAAGAACATCTGTTTGTGCATGTCCCATTTGGCGTCGATGATGCGGTTGCCGAAACTTGTTTTCAGTTTGGCAGCCACATGGCATGCCCGTTTGTGTATTTCTATATGTCCCTTGTTGTCTATATATCCCAGGATGTCGTCGCCGGGGATGGGATGGCAGCAGGAGGTGAACTTATATTGGTTAATGTTCTGCTCGCTGATATAGATGGGCTTTTTGCGGTTAAAGTCTTTACCCACCACAAACAGTGAGTCGTTTTTGCTTGCCACTTCAGCCTCTCTGTGCTCTTTTTCGGTCTTGACCTTCTCTTCATTCTTGTGTCCGATAAAGGGCACGAACTTGAGCCAATTGTTGGTGGCTCCTTGCTTTTTTTTCTTTTCTTGCAGTTCTGCCAAGTCGTTGTCGCCGAGAATGATGGTCTTGTTGCCGAGGGCAATGTAGAAGCTATCGTGCTTTTGGATGTCGTGCATTTCGCACAACTTGTCCAGCAGGGCCGGTGTCATTTGCAGATGGTTGTTTTCCAACCACTTGTTGAGTATGGTTTCTCCTTGTTTTTGTGTTTCCCTTCCCTCACGTCTGAGTATGGCTTGGATTTTGGCTTTAGCTTTGGCTGTAGACACAAAGTTTATCCAGGAAGGCTGGACGTGTTGTGCTTTTGACGTAAGGATTTCCACTTGATCGCCACTTTGTAGTTTATGGCTTAGTGGTACCAATTTATGGTTTACTTTTGCTCCTATGCAGTGGCTGCCTATGAACGTGTGTATTTGAAACGCGAAGTCGAGAGCAGTACACCCGGCAGGCATCGTCATGATTTCTCCCTTGGGCGTGAATACGAAAATTTCTGAAGCAAAGAGGTTCAGCTTGATAGCATCAAGGAAGTCCATGGCGTCTGGTTGTGGGTCGTCGAGAATTTCCTTGATGGTGCGCAGCCAGTCGTCCAAATCGCCTTCGTCTTCGGTTATTTCTCCGCCTTCTTTGTATTTCCAGTGGGCAGCGAAACCTTTTTCTGCCACTTCGTCCATGCGGTCGGAACGTATCTGCACCTCAATCCACCGTCCCTGTTTGCTCATTAGTGTGACGTGAAGAGCTTGGTAGCCATTGGCTTTGGGGTGGTTAAGCCAGTCACGCAGCCGGTCTGGGTGCGACTTATAAATCTTGTTGAGTGCCACATAAATCTGGAAACACTCATTGATTTCGTTGTTCCTGTCATGCGGGGTGAAGATGATGCGTACTGCCAGTATGTCATAGATTTCCTCAAACGTGACATGCTTGTTCTGCATCTTGTTCCAGATAGAGTAGGGGCTTTTCACACGTGCCTTGATCTCATATTTCAGTCCCATTTGGTCCAGGATGGCTCTAATTGGGTCTGTGAATTGCTTGAACAGGATGTCGCGTGATTCCTCAGTAGAGCGCAATTTGTCTTCTATCCGTTGGTAGGCATCCGGGTGTTCATAGCGGAAACTCAAGTCCTCAAGTTCTGTCTTGATTTTGTTCAGTCCCAGTCGGTTGGCGAGTGGCGCGTAGATATAGAGTGTCTCGCCGGCTATCTTATACTGCTTGTTGGCCGGTTGGCTGGCAAGCGTGCGCATGTTGTGCAGGCGGTCGCATATCTTGATGAGAATAACCCGTATGTCGTCACTCATTGTGAGCAGCAGTTTCTTGAAGTTCTCAGCTTGTGCGGAGGCTTTGTCACCAAAGATGCCGCCACTGATTTTTGTCAATCCGTCTACGATTTGGGCTATCTTGGGTCCGAAGATGTTTTCTATGTCTTCTACTGTGTAGTCCGTATCTTCCACCACGTCATGGAGAAGGGCTGAGCAGATGGATGTGGAGCCGAGTCCGATTTCCTCGCATGCTATCTGTGCCACGGCGATGGGGTGCATGATATAGGGCTCTCCAGACAGACGACGTACGCCTTTGTGGGCTTGGCGCGCGAAGTTGAAAGCCTTGGTGATGAGGTCTACTTTCTTGCGGTGACGTGATGCAAGATACGTGTCAAGCAGATGTTGGAACGCGTCGTTGACCATTTTCTCGTCTGCCATGTTGGGCTGGTTGCCTGTCTTTTGTTCCATAGGTGAGTCCTCCTATAATATAATAATGTATATTCCTTTTATGCTCTGTAGTGTGGTAAATCCGTTATTTCACGCGGAGTTTCTTGCCGGCTCTAATGTTGGAACCGCTGATGCCGTTGAGCTGTTTGAGCTTTTTCACTGTAGTCCCGTTGCGGTGTGCTATCTCTGAGAGTGTATCGCCTTGCCGTATTGTAATGCTCTTGCCTCTCTTGCTCTTCTTTTGCTTCTTGCTGTTCTTGTTTCTTGAATGTCTGCCAGTTGATTTGCTTGATGATTTGTGCGAACTGCTGCTGCGTCTATAGGTCGGAGCATCATTGTTTACAGCCACAATGGCACGCTTGCTGAGCAGTTCATCCTCATGGTAGTTGTAGATGGAATCCTGTTTGTCGATAAACTCATTGATGTAGTTGTAGGGCAGTCGGAGGTCGGAAGGTTCCGATGTGCCACACACAATGTCGCGCCGGTATTGTGGATTGAGCTCTCTCACCTGGTCTATGTCGAGGCCGAGCACTTTCGCAATCTGTTCAAAGTGAATGTCGCGGTTCACCAATACCGTGTCTGTCTTGACGGGCAGGTCCGTGAGCATTGGGCTGATATTGTGATCGCAGTAGTAGGTCATGATATAATTGGCTGCAATGAACGCAGGCACATATCCGCGTGTTTCCTCCGGGAGATAGGGGTATATTTGCCAGTAGTCCTTGCTGCCTGCCCGGTGAATGGCTTTGTTGATTTTGTCTGGGCCGCAATTATAGGCAGCTATGACCAGATTCCAGTCGCCGAATATTTTGTATAAATCCTTCAGGTATCGTGCTGCTGCATAAGAAGCCTTGACAGGATCGCGGCGTTCGTCGATGAGTGAGTTGACCTTGAGTCCGTAGCGCTTGCCTGTAGCCAGCATGAACTGCCACAAGCCAGTGGCTCCTACTCGAGAAACTGCTTTGGGGTTAAGGCCCGACTCGATGACAGGCAGGTACTTCAGTTCGAGCGGCATGTCGTAGGTTTCGAGAGCCTGCTCGAATACCGGCATGTAGAAATTGCTTGCGCCGAGCATGAAACTCACACTGCGCCGACGCCGACTGCTATAGAGGTCAATGAATTTCTGAACCACATTGTTCCATGGCATCTCTATGATGGTGGGCATGCGTTTCAGCCTCTGCTTGTAAACCTCTTCGTCGAACACAGGGTTTACATCACGCATGTGACTTGTTGTGTCGGGATGCAGGTAAACTCTTGAATGATAGAGGTTTAGCAGGCTGTCAATCTCGTATGTCATGGATTCGGGCAGGTCTATTTCCTCTTCCTGTCCTTTCTCGTTGGTCACTGTAATGGTTTCGTCGTTGTAGTCCTGTGCTTGCATGGTGCTGTTTCCAGCCATGAGCAGCAAGGCTGCCAACAATATGTTTTTTGTTTTCATTTATTTCGTTTGCTTTCTTTTTCTTGTTTTTATGGTGTTTCTGCCTGTCCTGCAGCTTGCCTGAGACTTGTGCAGAATGAGTTTGTGGCGTTTCTCTTAGAAGTTGAGGCTACACTGTATGCCTACTGCCGAAGACTTGATGGGGTTTCGGGCGGCCAGTGCAGACTTGTCGGTGATTACTTCCGGAGCCACACGCATGGTCAAGTCTTTGGAGATGTCGAATTGTGAGAGCGATGCGTCTACGTAGGCATCGATAACCGAAAGGGCATACACGCCGATGAGGCAGAAGAAGCTCAAGTCACGATAGCGCCGGTAATAGTCTTTGCGGCGCTTGAACAGATTCTTGTAACGCTCTTCGTTTTCTGCGGTAATCTTGTTGCCCAAGTGCAGAAACTGGTTGTAGCTCTGCGTGTTGGGGTCGTTGTCCATGATGTCTATGTAGGCCTGTGAGTAGTCGTGAAACATTTGGTTGTTCCACTGCATGGCATAGATACATCCCACGAAACCTCCATATATGATGGGCAGTTTCCAGTATTTCCTGTTGTATATTTGTCCGGCTCCAGGCAGTACCAATGCCAGCCACATGGCACGCTTGGGGTCAGGAGCCCAGGTTTTCCAGTCGCGTTTGGGCTTGTTGTCCTTGCTGTCTTTCACCACGACACTCTTTCCCTCAAGTTCCTTTTCTTCCTCGGCGTCGAGCTTTGCGAGCGAGTCGGCAATGTTGACCATCTTGCCGTCTTTCATTTCAAACTGCATGGCCTCTTTCTTTTGGCTGGTGGAGTCCACCTTCACCACGTTGACTTGTGCTTGGCTTGCGCTTGTGGCGAACAGGAAGGCGAGCGTGAGTTGTACTGTCGTTAACCTTATGTGCATCTTTTCTGCTTATTGCTCCTTCATTTTGTCGAATGCTGCCATGATGTGTTCCAGTTCTTCCTCATTGGCGAAGGGAATGGTTATCTTTCCTTTGCCCTTGGGCGAACAGGTCATCTGGATTTTGGTGTTGAGGAAGCGGCCGAGCTTTTCTTTCAGCACATTGAATTCTTCGGGCAACTTGGCCTTGGCTTCTATTTTCTTCTTGGCGGTCTGTATGTCGTCGCCACTGTTAAGTTGCTGCACCATTTCCTCGACCTTGCGCACGGAATATCCGTTTTTCTGTATTTCCTTGAACAGCTTGATTTGCAGTGAAGGGCTGTCGAGCGAGAGCAGCGCACGGGCGTGTCCCATGTCGATTTCTTTCTTTTGCAGTGCCATTTGCACCTGTGCGGGAAGTTTGAGCAGGCGGAGATAGTTGGTGATGGCGGTGCGGCTTTTGCCCACACGCTCCGACACTTTTTCCTGTGTCATGCCTGTGTTTTCGAGCAGATGCTCGTAGGCCAGGGCTATTTCGATGGCGTTGAGGTCCTCGCGCTGTATGTTCTCCACGAGCGCCATTTCCATTACGTTCTCGTCCTTGATGGTGCGTATGTAGGCTGGAATGGCCCTCAGTCCTGCCAACTGCGATGCGCGCCAACGTCGTTCGCCGGCGATAATCTGGAATTTGTTGTCGGCCACCTGCCGCAAGGTGATGGGCTGAATGATGCCAATCTCGCGTATGCTGGTGGCAAGTTCTGCCAGCGCTTCCTCGTCGAATTCGCGTCGAGGCTGGTTGGGGTTGGGCTCTATCTGGTCGATGGCTATCTCGTTGATGGTCGAGCTTCCTCCGGTGCGCACGCTCTCGGTGGAGATGAGTGCGTCGAGTCCTCTGCCCAGTGCATTGTATTTCTTGTGTACTGCCATTGTCTTTTCTCGTTTACGTATGTGTTAGTTGTTCCTGCTGATAATTTCCTTGGCCAGTCTCAGGTGGTTTTTCGAGCCTGTTGAGTCTGCCTCATAGAGGATGACAGGTATGCCGTGGCTCTGGCTTTCACTGAGTTTCACGTTGCGTTGGATGACGGTCTTGAACACCAGTTCCTGGAAATGGCGCTTCACCTCGTCGTAAATCTGGTTGGCAAGTTTCAGTCGGCTGTCGTACATGGTGAGCAGGAAACCCTCTATCTCGAGCCTGGGATTGAGCTTGCTCTTCACTATCTTGATGGTGTTGAGCAGTTTGCTGATGCCTTCAAGTGCGAAATATTCGCATTGCACAGGGATTATCACGGAGTCGGCAGCCGTGAGCGAGTTGACTGTAATGAGTCCCAATGACGGCGAGCAGTCTATCAAGATGTAGTCATACTCGTCCTTGATGCTGTCGAGCATGTTCTTGATGACCGTCTCCCGGTTCTGCAGGTTGATCATTTCTATTTCCGCTCCCACCAGGTCGATGTGGCTTGGTATGATGTCCAGGCCGTCGATGTCGGTGGTATAGATGGCGTCGCGCACGTCTGCATGGTCTATGATGCACTCGTAGAGTGAGCAGTCCACCTCTTTCAGGTCCACGCCGAGTCCGCTCGAGGCGTTGGCCTGCGGGTCTGCGTCTACCACGAGAACGTTTTTCTCAAGCGTGGCGAGCGATGCTGCCAGGTTGATGGAAGTGGTGGTTTTGCCCACACCGCCCTTTTGGTTGGCTATTGCGATTATTTTTCCCATTGTGTTCTGTCTTCCTTTCGTCGTTTGAAGAAATAGTTGTTTGCAAAGTTACAAAATCTTTGTGAAACATCGTCCAATTAAACCTTTTTTCGTACTTTTGTGGAGCTAATTCAGAAGAAAAGGAAAATATGATTGACAACAAACCGTTTATGTTGATTTCCAACGACGATGGCTACCATACCAAGGGCATCCGCCAGTTGGTGGATATGGTGTCAGGCATGGGGCGTGTGCTGGTCGTTGCTCCCGAAAGTGCGCGCAGTGGTTTCTCGTGTGCTTTCTCTGCCACCGAACCGCTACGGCTCAAGCGCCGCAAGAATATCGGCGAGGCTGAGGTGTGGTCGTGCTCGGGCACGCCTGTCGACTGTGTGAAGATCGCGCTCGACCAGCTTTGTGGGGGCGTGAAGCCCGACCTGGTTATCGGCGGCATCAACCACGGCGACAATGCTTCGGTCAATTCCCACTATTCTGGCACCATGGGTGTCACGCTTGAGGGGTGCATGAAGTATATTCCGTCGGTGGCTTTTTCGCTCTGCGACCATAGCGCCGATGCCGACTTCGAACCGTTGCGCCCCTATGTGCGCAACATCGTGCAGAAGGTGCTCGCCGAGGGATTGCCGAAGGGCGTTTGCCTCAATGTCAACTTCCCGAAACTCCGTGAGTTCAAGGGCGTTAAGGTGTGCCGTATGGCGCAGGGAACGTGGGGGCATGAAGTGGAGAAACGGCAGCACCCTGCCGGCTACGACTATTATTGGATGACGGGGTCTTACACCAATGACGAACCAGACTCCATTGACACTGACAACTGGGCGCTCACTCACGGCTACATAGCCATCACGCCCACCACCATTGACGTGACGGCCTATGAGGCCATGGAACTTGTCGACCATTGGAACCTGTAAACGCAAACCATGAAATACTATCTTATCGTAGGCGAGGCATCGGGCGACCTGCATGCCTCCCACCTGATGCGCTCCTTGCGGGCCACAGACCCGGATGCCGATTTCCGCTTCTTTGGAGGCGACCTGATGGCTGCCGTGGGGGGCACACGTGTGCGCCACTATCGTGACCTGGCGTATATGGGCTTCGTGCCTGTGTTGCTCCATCTGCGCACCATCTTCCGCAACATGGCGTTCTGCAAGCGCGACATTGTGGAGTGGGGGCCTGACGTGGTGATTCTGGTGGATTATCCCGGATTCAATCTCGACATAGCCAAGTTTCTTCACAGGCATACCGACATTCCGGTGTACTATTATATCTCGCCCAAGATATGGGCTTGGAAGGAATACCGCATCAAGAACATCAAGCGCGACGTCAGCCAACTCTTTTCCATCCTTCCTTTCGAGGTGCCGTTCTTCGAGCAGAAGCACCATTATCCCATTCACTATGTGGGCAACCCCACTGCCGACGAGGTGCGTTCGTTCCGGGCGCGCTATCATGAAGACTTCCGTACTTTCTGCCGTCGGCACTCACTTGACGCTTCGCGTCCGGTCATAGCCTTGCTCGCAGGCAGCCGGAAACAGGAAATCAAGGACAATCTTCCCTCCATGATAGTTGCCGCCAAAGGCATGGGCAACTATCAGCTGGTGCTTGCCGGAGCTCCGGGCATTGACCGCGACTATTACGGCACTTTTCTTGAGGGGACGGATGTGAAAATGGTTACCGACGACACCTATGCCCTCCTTTCGCATGCCACGGCAGCCCTTGTCACCAGCGGAACAGCCACGCTCGAAACGGCCCTTTTCGGTGTGCCGCAGGTGGTGTGCTACGAAACGCCTTTGCCGATGCTTATAGGTTTCCTTCGCCGCAAGATGCTGAAGGTGCGTTTCATCTCGCTGGTCAACCTGATTGCCGACAGTGAGGTGGTGAAAGAACTGGTGGCCGACACCTTCAGCGTGGAGAACATACGCCGTGAGCTGTCGCTTGTCCTTCCTGGCGGCGAGGGCCGTGAAGCGATGCTTGAAGGCTATGCTGAGGTGGCACGGCGGTTGGGCAACGAGGTGGCTCCCGACAATGCTGCCCGTATCATTCATCGGCTTTTGAGGAAGGAATAGGGCTGGCGCACAGTGGGTTGCCCTGTCTGTTGCTTCCTTCATCGTCTACAGGGGCAGATGGTCTACTCCCCGTTGCTTGCATGGTTTGCGGAAACGTTGTTTTTTCAGCCCGCAAGCCATGCAAGCCTATTACCCCGTTGGCGGGTGTCATTCTCGATCTGAATAGTGGTAAGTCTCTTCCGGGCAGGATATGGTTACTAAACTGCTCGGTTACCGCCATTGTTAGTGGGTGACTTAGGATGTGTTAGTGGCAGACTTACGATGTGTTAGTGGCCGACTATTACTTGGTTCCACAGCCATTGGCAACGAGTGCCCGAACAGCAGAACAGATTTTTGACATTCCATTATGATTGGGCAAGTGATAGATGAGTGATAGATGTGAGGGATGTTTAGCCATCTATCACTCATCTATCACTCCATCTATCTCGCTAACTTTCAATTGAATAATGTAAAACATAAAGAAAAGTGATAGATAGTGGTGAGAAAACGAAAAACTTTTCCTGCGCGCGTGCGCGCGTGAGAGATGCCCATTAAACAAGGTGGCAAGGGGACAATGTCAAGTAATTGCAGGTCTTTTGGCCTGGCTTGTTTTCGGTCTATCCGAAATAGGGAACGACACCTTATAATGAAGTATTGGGCACGCATATCTTGCGGGCTGAAAGCCCAACTTTTCCATAGCCCAGGGCAGTGCCCTACCCTTTATACACATCTTTTGTTCTTTGAAATCATTG
>ULUS01000791.1_pt1 | contig 19582 bp, 10 predicted proteins | sample 1958761 | NCBI WGS metagenome assembly ULUS01 (sample SAMEA4835767, study PRJEB28245) | human gut metagenome | biome: gut microbiome; material: fecal sample | place: Denmark | collected 2008
TTGCGTCCACGACTGAAAGAATTAAACGACAATCCCTATTTAAGGGGAAGCTGGGCAATGACAGTAGGCTCAAAGGCAATACTGTTGGTCTTATAAGTCTCGTTGGCAAAATAAGCTCTAAAGGCAAAAAACTCTTTTGCTTTAACTATGCGCAGAATTTGTCTTCTACTGCCGCTTCCCACTCCGTCTTTGTATATCTTGGCTTTGCCGCTTATAATATACATCATGTGTGTAGGGGTGCCGTGGTCATTATAGATCAGTTCACCTGTTTTATAATGGCGTATAACAATATTGCGTGAAAGCTCAGCTTTTTGTTCGCCAGTAAGAGGTTCCCACATATTAGCTATTTCTTTTACAACGTCTTGCTTTCTAGGTTCATTGGCATTTTCCATCGATCGTTTCGGTTTTGTTTATTTTTGTGGTAGAGTTTCAACCACGTTTGTTACATTTGCAAATGTACATTTTTTCAATTTATTAATGAAATTTTTTATGTGTTTTTTTTCTTGATTTAGTAAAAAATTTTTTTGAATAAAAAATGCTCACCACTTTAAACCGTACCACTCTAAATTGTACTTTACATTGTGTCGGCACACAGTTGTACTTTCGATGTTGCGGCATGCTCATATAACAATATGATGAGATGTAATATGACTTTTTTTGAAAAATATTGTACTATTATTTTGTTTAAATTAAAAAAAATGTCTAACTTTGAATTCGTAAGGCGAAGCTGGCATTCGCTGGCTATAACCTATATTAACGTTTTGATAAATAATTTAACGCCTTAAAAGAAAATATGAGTTATCTGCGATTCGAAAAAGCTCTGATGACCAACCTGGAAGAATCATTGCCAAGAGAGCTGCTACGTACCAACCGTTCAGGAGCCTACTCGTGCTCTACGATTGTCGATTGCAACACTCGAAAGTATCATGGCCTGCTTGTTGTGCCCGTTCCAGAGATTGATGACGAGAACCATGTGTTGTTGTCATCCCTCGACGTGACAGTGGTGCAGCATGGTGCCGAATTCAACCTTGGTTTGCATAAATATCAGGGCAACAATTTTAGTCCTAAAGGTCACAAGTATATCCGTGAGTTCGACTGTGACAAGGTGCCCACAACCATTTATCGTGTAGGTGGCGTGGTGCTCAAAAAAGAAGTTGTGTTTCAGCATTATGAGGACCGTATCCTCATACGTTACACGCTTGTTGATGCCCACTCAGACACAAAACTGTTGTTACGTCCGTTCCTGGCTTTCCGTAGTGTCAGACAGTTTACACATGAAAATTCTGTTGCCTCTCGAAAATACAATGAAGTGGAGAACGGTATCAGTACATGCATGTATGCAGGCTATCCTGAGCTTTACATGCAGTTTAGCAAAAAGGTTAGTTTTAACTTCAAGCCCGATTGGTATCGTGGCGTGGAATATCCTAAGGAGCAAGAGCGTGGCTACGCTTCAAACGAGGACCTTTATGTGCCTGGATATTTTGAGGTAGACATAAAGAAAGGTGAGAGCATTGTCTTCTCTGGCTCTACATCTGAGTGTAAACCTCGTGGGCTGTCGCATCTCTTCCAAAAAGAGGTAGACGAGAGAAGTCCGCGTGACAATTTCTTCCATTGTCTTGTAAACGCTGCACACCAGTTCCATAAACGTACAAGCAAGGACGAACGTTATCTGCTTGCCGGTTATCCTTGGTTCAAGTGCCGTGCACGTGACACGTTCATTGCCCTCCCCGGTCTGACCCTTTCAATTGAGGAACAAGACTATTTTGAGCTGGTTATGAAGACTGCAGAGCGCGGTTTGCGCGAGTTTATGGCTGACAAACCTCAGACCGGTTACATGGTTGAGGTGGAACAGCCTGATGTTATGTTGTGGGCTATTTGGGCAATACAACAATATGACAAACATGCGGGACGTCAGAAATGCTCGCAAATGTATGCAAAACTAATTAAAGACATCATTTATTTTATCCTTGACGACAAGCATCCTAACCTTGTTGTAAAAGACAATGGTTTGCTCTATACCGAAGGACGTGAGAAAGCCGTGACATGGATGAACTCTACCGTTAATGGACATCCTGTTGTGCCGCGTACAGGTTATATCGTAGAGTTTAACGCGTTGTGGTATAATGCGCTTAAATTCTGTGAAGATGTTGCTGCTTACAGTAACGACCATGTTGCTGCAGAAAAGCTTGAAACGCTTGCAGACAAGTGCCGTACGTCATTCGTAGCAACATTCCTTAACCAGTATGGATATCTTTTCGATTATGTGGGAGGTGCCGATGCCGATTGGAGCGTGCGGCCAAACATGATCTTTGCCGTCGCTCTCGACTATTCGCCTCTGGAGCCTTCTCAGCAGAAGAGTGTTCTTGACATGTGTACCCGTGAGCTTCTCACACCTAAGGGCTTGCGCTCTTTGTCTCCTAACAGCACAGGCTATAACCCGATGTATGTCGGTCCACAGACACAGCGCGATTTCGCTTACCATCAGGGAACAGCATGGCCGTGGCTTGGAGGTTTCTATATGGAGGCTTGTCTGCGTGTCTATAAACGCACACGTCTGAGCTTCATCCAGCGACAGATGGTAGGCTATGAGGACGAGATGTCTCAACATTGTCTTGGTACAATTCCTGAACTGTTCGACGGCAATCCACCGTTCCACGGACGAGGAGGTATCTCGTTTGCCGTTAATGTGGCAGAGGTGTTGCGCACACTCGAATTACTTGAAAAATATAAATACTAAAACAGAAGGAGGACAATTATCATGAAAGTACTTATGTTCGGATGGGAGTATCCTCCTCATGTGTATGGTGGACTCGCTACCGCTAACTTTGGTATATCACAGGGTCTTCATGCTCAAGGAGATGTAGAGACGGTGTTGTGTCTACCGCGTCCTTTCGGCGATGAAGACCAGACAGCATGCCGCATTGTGGCTATGAACTGTGTGCCTATTGCATGGCGTGATGTCGACTACGACTATGTAAAGAGCCGCATCTCTAACGTGATGGATCCCAACTATTATTATCACTTGCGTGACCATATCTATGCCGATTTCAACTATATGCACGTCAACGACCTTGGCTGTATGGAGTTTGCTGGCGGCTATCCATCTAACCTGCACGAGGAGATCAACAACTATTCTATCATTGCAGGTGTGGTGGCACGCACAGAAGAGTTTGACATCATTCATGCACACGACTGGTTGACCTATCCTGCCGGCATAAACGCCAAGCATGTCAGCGGCAAACCGTTGTGCATACATGTTCATGCAACCGATTTTGACCGTTCGCGCGGAAAGGTGAACCCTACGGTTTATGCCATAGAGAAAGACGGTATGGACAATGCCGACTGTATAATGTGTGTGTCAGAACTTACAAGACAGACCGTAATACACCAGTATCACCAAGACCCGCGCAAATGTTTTACCATGCACAATGCCGTTTATCCTTTGCGTCAAGAACTTCAAGACATTCCACGTCCCGACCATACAGGACGCGATAAGGTGGTTACCTTCCTTGGCCGTATCACTATGCAGAAAGGTCCTGAATATTTTGTTGAAGCAGCCAACATGGTGTTGCACCGCACACGCAACGTGCGTTTCTGCATGGCAGGAAGCGGCGACATGATGGATCAGATGATCTACCTCGCAGCAGAGCGTGGCATCGCCGACCGGTTCCATTTCCCAGGCTTCATGCGTGGAAAACAGGTTTACGAGTGTCTGAAAGACGCTGACGTTTATGTCATGCCCTCGGTGAGCGAGCCGTTCGGTATCTCGCCCCTTGAGGCTATGCAGTGTGGCACGCCCACTATCATATCCAAGCAGAGCGGATGTGCCGAGATTTTGGACAACTGTATAAAGGTCGACTATTGGGACATCAACGCCATGGCCGATGCTATCTACTCTATCTGCCACAACGACAGCCTCTTCCATTACTTGCAGGAAGAGGGTAAGAACGAGGTAGACCAGATAACATGGGAGAAGGTGGGTCAACGCATACGCGACCTGTATATAAGAGTAATGAATCACCAACTATAACACGAACCTAACATTCAAATTTTTCAGATGAAGACAATTTGTTTATATTTCGAAATACATCAGATAATACAGCTTAAGCGTTATCGTTTCTTCGACATCGGTACCGACCACTATTATTATGATGACTATGAGAACGCGCGTATAATAAACGACATTGCAGAGCGTTCTTACATTCCGGCACTTAACGCCATGCTTGAGATGATCAAGCAGAATGGCAAGTATTTTAAAGTAGCTTTCTCTCTTTCAGGCGTGGGCATGGAGCAGTTGGAAATGCACGCTCCTCAGGTTATCGAAAAGCTACAGGAACTTAACAACACAGGGTGCGTAGAGTTCTTGGCAGAGCCTTACTCTCACGGTTTGGCTTCCCTCGTAAACGAGGAGAGCTTCAAGAAGGAGGTTAAGCGTCAGTGTGACAGAATGAAGGAGTATTTTGGACAGACGCCAAAGGTTCTTCGCAACTCATCTCTCATTTATAGCGACGACATCGGTCTGCAGGCTGCTCAGATGGGATTCAAGGGTATGCTCACCGAAGGTGCCAAGCATGTGCTCGGATGGAAATCGCCACATTATGTTTACAACTGCGCGCTTGCTCCTGATCTTAAACTCTTGCTGCGCGACGTTACGCTCAGCGATGACATCTCGCTGCGTTTCAGCAATAAAGACTGGGACGGCTATCCTCTCTTTGCAGACAACTATATTGACCGCATTGCCTCAATGCCCGAGGAGGAGAAGGTCATTAACATCTTCATGGAGCTGTCAGCGTTAGGTATTGCCCAGCCTCTGTCAAGCAACATCCTCGATTTCTTGAAGGCCCTGCCTGTTTGCGCCAAAACAAAGGGCATCAATTTCGCTACTCCTTCAGAGATTTGTGACACGTTTAACAGCGTTAGCGGACTGGATGTTCCCGACACACTTAGTTGGACTGATGAGGAACGCGATGTAAGTAGCTGGTTGGGTAACCCCATGCAACGCGAAGCTTTCAATAAGCTTTATAGCATTGCAGACCGTGTGCGCATTGCTGATGATCCTCGTGTGAACCAAGATTGGGACTATCTGCAGGCTTCAAACAACTTCCGCTTTATGACGACCAAACCGTCTAACGTTGGTGTTGACCGCGGAATATACAGCAGTCCGTTCGATGCTTTCACAAACTATATGAACGTGCTTGGCGATTTCTTGAGCCGTGTAAACTCGCTCTATCCAGAGGAGATTGACAATGACCAACTTAACTCTCTGCTGACGACCATCAAAAATCAGGACGAGGAGCTTGAGGTCAAGAACAAGGAAATTGTTCGTCTTCAGACTAAGATAGAAAAGATTGAGGCTGCAGAAAGCAAGCTCCGCACAAAGATTGAGAAGGTACAGGAAACAGAGAAGAAGGCTATTGCCAAGACCAAGGCTGTGAAGAAGAAAGCTGAGGCGGCAGAAACCAAGGCGGTTGAAGAAACTGTAGAACCGGCTACGCCCAAGAAACGTACACGCAAACCTGCTGCTGAAAAGAAATGATGTGTTGTCTCTTTCTGTGAGACCAACATATAAAAACGTATATTAAACATTGTGTGACGATGGTGTGCCAAGAGCGTCGTATTGCTTTTGGCTCACCATCGTTTTTTGTTACCATGTATTATCCCTTACAATGAATTGTCCGAGGAGGAGAAACGAGGACGAAGGCACAAGAACAAGGTGGTTCTTGAAGCCGAGCGACAGGCGAAAGCTGCTCTTGACAAGGTGGAGAAATACGCTGTTCTTGCCACTGTTGACAAGCAAGAGCTCACTTCCCTCTGCTCAATATCAAGACACCTGTTCAAGAGGCAATGGATGCTGTTAAGAAAGAACTTGCCATTCCTATTTCTGCACTTATCGGACAAAAGACTTGGCGAGAGGAACGGACAACAAACATCAATGACGCTATCAAGGCTCTTGTAACTTCCTTTCGTTCATTAACCACATGTCGTGCAGCGCAGATACATACGTCTCACTCGGTGGCTCCAATGGTTGTGCTGACCAACTCACTAATTGGGACGGAACACAGAAGTTGGGGTTAGGAGCATCACCAAAAAAGAAGTCACAAGGTTTATCCAGATAATGACAATGAGAGGCGATTTGTAGCAATCAGCACTACATATTACCTCGAATCACAGAAATGTGATGCCAGAAGTAAAGATTTCCAATTATTTATTCTTTCGTCTGAATAAGATTTCCTACTTTTGTGGTCAATAATTGACAATTCTGTCAAAAGAAAGTCTATTGGTTTAATCTAACCTCTGAACAATAACATTGGAAGATAACACCAAACAGCCTTTAACGGCTGACGCTTCATTGTATAATGGGCAGCCTACCGACACAGGCTTATCGTGTCCAAGTACAAGACTTACCTCTTGTACGCCCTCCATCCAAGAGTGCAAAGATGGGGTGTCGGTAGAGAATGTGCTTTCTGAAAACAAGCAATGGTTTGTCCTGCGAGTTTCGTATGGACGTATCATCAAGGCAAAAGCTTTCGTCGAAGCTAAAGAATTGGAATGTTATGTTCCTTTACGATACAAAGAGATTCGAAAACAAGGTAAAAAGCGAATCATCACAGAGCCTCTTCTCCCGTCATTTCTCTTTGTTCATGCCTCAGCAGAACAAGTTGATTCACTTTTGCAAGACAAGAGCATCAAGCCTCTTGAAAATATAGCTTTGTTGAGTTACTATTACGACCATACCTCACATTGTGAAAAATCGCCAACCAAGAATCCTCCACTTGTCATATCTGACTCCGCTATGGGTAATTTCATTCGCTTAACCTCCATACATAATCCTCATATCATCCCAGTTACTTCAGAGAACATCAAATACAAGTTAGGGGATGAAGTAGTGATTACAGAGGGTGAGTTTAAGGATATACGTGGCAGGGTGGCAAGAATTGCTGGACAGCAGCGTGTGTTAGTAGAATTGTTTGATGGGTATTTGGTGGCAACAGCGTATGTACCAAAGAATGCGATGAAAACGGATGTAGAACATTAAATCAACATAATATATATGACCGAAAAAACGAAAAAGATACTTAGTCTTAATCATACAGAGGCAATGGATTTCTTTTTGAAATCAGAACAATATCATGGATTTGAGTTACCTGAATACTTTGTATTCGATGATTTGCTCCAAAATGTCAAGAACGCAGTTGGCAAAACGCTCTATGAGGAGTGTTTGCAAGAGGGTATGTCACCAGAGCTATTATCAGATGTAAACCTTGACATTTTGCTAAACAAGGATGGTCGCTATGCAGTTCGTCCTATTATTCTTGCAAATCCATTCCTCTATTATTTTCTTGTCAGGGAAATTTGTAATGAGCAATCATGGACGGTTATAAATTTACTCTTTGAGAAGTTTAATGTGCCACATATTACATCTTGCGCATTGCCTGTCATACCTAAGGAAAAAGAGCCGTTTCATAAATCCACAACTATACTCAATTGGTGGAGTACTATGGAACAACGGAGCATAGAGCTGTCCTTGGAATACCGTTATATGTTCGTCACAGACATCACAAACTGTTATGGTTCGGTGAATCCACAAGCATTTGATTGGGCATTTTCATTCAAAGATACAGAGTTCGAACAGAAAACAAAAAATCCGATAGCTAAGAACATCCAAAAGTTTCTCCGTGCCTTCCAACAAGGGCGCAATATTGGCATTCCACAGGGAAGTGCCATATTTGACTTTATCGGTGAGATAATCCTTGGCTATTCTGACCTATTACTTCATGAAGCGATAAGGAAAGAAGGCATCACAACTTCATATGAGATAATACGTTATCGTGACGATTATCGTATTTTTTGTAATGACAAGGACGTATTAGAGAAAATATCATATATTTTGCAACATATATTGGAAAACCTTAATTTCCGTATGAACAGCAAGAAAACCAAGATTAGCGAAAGTATTGTTACAGATTCTATTAAGACTGATAAACTTGCATACATCTACAACACACCGATATTCAACAAGAAAGGTGTTGATTTCGACAGCTTCGAGAAACATCTGCTATATATTCTAATGTTTGCACGGCAATATCCAGATAGTGGCTCTATCAAGACAATGCTGTCCGACATTGACAAGCGAATCGGAGAATGGTTAAAACCTCAAACAAGAGAAGTTTCAACCATCAATTTAGAGGACCCAAACAATACTATTGAGAAAAAAACAGAAACCTATCAGCGTAAACTTGTAGGAGGAAGTGTACGAGCCATGTCAGCTGTATGCGTTCAAATAGCATTGGAGAATGTAGGCTGTTGCCATTATGCTCTACGTGTTCTGAGTCGCATGGTTGATTCGCTGGAAGACGAGCAAGAAAAATGGGATATCATAGACCAGGTGTACGCAAAACTTTGCAATCAGCCCAATTCTGACTACAACCAATTATGGTTGCAAAATATAACATATCAGAAGGATAAGAAGAAAGGAACATCACCTTATAATATCAGATTATGCAAAGTTGTGATGGGTGAGAATGTTGAACTTTGGAATAATTCTTGGTTGAAAAAAGACCTAATTAAGAATTACAAACAAACAAGCGTTGTTTGCAATGAAGTCCTTAAAAAAGTCACCCCGATCATTACATTCCGAGAAACGCGTGCATATCTTGAAACGACAGAAGATTCTTTTGAAATACCATACATTGCAGAATATTAAAATCAAAACATACATATGATTATACAAAACAAACTCGACATTGGAAACATCATTCATAAAAATGCGCATAATAAGCCCAAGGTTGGAGATATCATTCGTGTCAAAATTACCGACATCGTAGAATCACTTGGTGCTTTCGCAAGAATGCCCAATGGACAAGATGGATTAATCCACTTGTATGATATTGCATGGTTTAACCAAACTAATATTTTAAAATCTTTTTCTATTGGTGAAGAAATTGACGTTAAAGTTGTTAAGGAGTTACCAGACGGAAAGATAAACCTAAGCAGAAAGGAATTAATTCCCAATCCAAAAACGCTTGAAAAAGGTGTAATATTTAACTGCATAGTCAAAAGAATAGAGTCTTTTGGCTTAATTGTGCAATTAGGCGATTTTACAGCGTTAATTCCCCAAAAAGAAATTCCTTTAGGACTAAAGTATTCCGAAGGAGATAGGGTTACTTGTGTCGTGAAGGACAATATTTATGACACAGAGAAACACTATAACAAAATCTCTATGAGTATTCTTGCCTTGCACGATTATGTAGCAAATCAACATAACGAGCATGAGATTGTTAAATGTATATTTGAAAAAAGTTTGCATGAAAACGAAAACATATCAGCAATTGTTGAATTAGATTCTATCGTTGAGCTAAAAATTCAGGCAAATAGGTTTATAGAACCTTATCGAGAAAGACTCCTTGCTAACGAAATAAAGAAAGGAGAGGAACTTGAATTCGAATTCTCTTATAACGAAGGTAAGAGAACCATAAAATTAGATATGCGTCCAATAGAACGTAACCGTAAGGCTCAAGAAGCCGAATGTTTAGTTTCTCAATTGCATAAAGGGGATGTAGTTGAAGCAGAGGTACTTAGTGTAAATGACAAAAAAGCCAGAGTCTTAATTACCGGTACCAATGTAGAGTATACAATTCCTCGTGAGGAACTTTCTCCAAATAAAGTTGTAAGAGCGAGTGATGAGGTCTTTGTGGGAGAACATATACATATTACATATATTGGAGAAGGCAATGAGTTATCTTTTAGCAGAAGATATTTAGTAAGAGACAAGTATGATGAATCCTTGTACGATTTGTCGCAGACAGATCTTCTTGCTACAATGGGCTTAACCACTAATAAGTTCGTCGGTATGATAGTTGAGATAAAGTCTGATTACTTTGTCACAAACCTTATGACAGTAGGTCAAGCAGATGATGAGCAGAATGGCAATCTATTAATAGACCCTGTTAATGGAAAGTGCCTTATTGCAATTATTGATCGAAAATTAAAGGATTTCTTTGTAGTAGGAGAATATTACGAAGTGGAACTTGAGTTAGCAAGAAAGGATTACAGGCAAAAGTCTGGTACACCTTATATGTTTAGTGTTGTGTCTAACAACATAAAAGAAAGTCAGGACCCTTATAAGGAATCTGTTTCTATCGCATCCAAGCAGCACATGAGTCCTAATACAAATTCTAGTATTGCAAATTTATTAGAAGAAGTAGGTAAAAATCTATATTCTAGCAAGAAGAGAATGTTTTTTGAATTACTTCAGAATGCAGATGATTCAGCTTCAGAGAATGGGGTAAAAGTTAAAATTCAAATGTGTAATGATTATTTTGTGTTGGCTCATGACGGATATGCTTTTAATAAACATGACTTTGAATCAATAACGTCTGCTGCAAAAAGTACAAAAAGAGCAAATGAGAAAAAAACGGGTTATAAAGGTATTGGTTTTAAGTCTGTTTTTACAAACTCACAGTCTGTTTTTATCTATAGCGGAGGTTATAAGTTTTCTTTTGACAAAACTTACCCATTATACAATGACTTTGACGGTTTTTATTTCCGTGCAAACAAAATAGAGAATGATATAAATCGACAAAGAGAGTTCCTCCATGATTTTTCAAAATATCGTAGGGATTTTAATGGAGTAAAAGATATCCCTTGGCAGTTATTGCCAATTTGGGTAGATGACTTTAGGATTGAAGATAGTAAATCCATATTTAATAGCAAAGAAAATGTTTCCATAGCATTGAAGATGGATAAGGACACACTTTCTGACTACAGCGTTGCAATAGAGGAAGTATTTGAAGAACCACGTTTTATGTTGTTCCTTAGAAAGACTAATCGTGTCCAGCTGATGCGTGGTGATGAATGCTTAACGATACAAAAAAATAAATCAGATGATGGAAGATATATATCCTTGGTAAACTCATTTGATTCTCTTAATCGAATTGAAAATTATACTATTCAAACATATGATAGATTAGAGGTAAGTGATGATACATTCTCTACTGCAGGTATCTTAATAAAACGAGGTGAAAGGAGTAATAATAGAGGTGAAAAAGAGAATTATTTTGTAAGAATTGATGATTCTGGTACAGTGCTTGGCGAAGTGACAGGCATACCTGATAGAATAGCATCAACCAAAGATACAACAATTTCTTTCGCAATCAAGCTGGATGCAGATGGTCATATTAGCCCATTGAAGGAAGAAACACTATCTCTGTATTCGTACCTTCCAATGAATGAGCATAGATTCAAATTTCCATTCTATGTAAATGCAGACTTTATTCCAAAATCAGATAGAGAAGGCGTACAGAGTGATAATCCCTGGAATCATTTTATCTTCTATGCATTGGGAAAGTATATTGTAAAGATGGTAGCTTCATTAGCTTCTGAAAATGAAACTGAATATTTGAATTTACTTCCAACTGAAGAATTTAAATCCAGTAGCCAAGATACCGCAGCATTAGTTGATTCTTTTAACAGGGGTTATAAAGAAGCTCTGATGATGGAGAAATATATTATTAACGATAAGAATATACTTGTTAATTCAAAAGAAATTATTTTCGATGCATCAAGGCTTTCTGATGTTGTTGGAGCTGATGCCTTTTATAAATTAGTTGGTACTACTAAACGTCTGCCAAATTCAAAAATTAACACGACATGTCTTACAAAACCATTGTTTGAGATAGAGAAATGCTCGGCAGATTCAATATTTAATATCTTAACAGCTAATATTCAAATTCTGTCAGAGTGGGTTCAAACATGTTCTGATACACAAAGAAGCGATTTTTATAACTGGTTGGTCTCAGATGAAAAATTGAAAACATTGCTGTCATCTGTACCAATGTTCGTTTTTGGCGAGCAGTGGAAATCCATGAATCAGATATCAGTCAATGATAAGTGCCTGATTTTGACGGAAAAGATAGCTCCAATAAAGGATGTTCTCGTAAAGTTAGGTTTTATCATCTCTAATGATAATCTTGAGAGCCATCCACTTTGCTCTTATATTAAGCCTCAGAATGAAAAGAGTATATTCCAACAAATCCAAAAGGTTGATATTTGCGGGTTAACATTTCAGGAGCGATTGACTCTATTTCTGGGCTGTGCAAATTTTGATGAAGTTGGAAAGGAAACGCTAAAGAAATGGCCAATTTTTAAGAATCAAAATAATGAATTTATACCTTTACTAAATATGTTCGCATACTATAGTTCATGTCCAAATTGGTTGAATTCATATATGCTGAATGTTGTAGAAGTAGATACCAGTCTCGATACTTATTTGATTCCGCAGAGTGAGATTTATTCATTGATAATTGAAAATAACATTGATGATATTCTTACTAAAACTGACATACTTCATGTCTATAATGAATTTAGAACATTTTGGAATTCTGGATTCACAGCTAAGTTGTTCTCAAAAACAAGTATTTCAGCCCTCTGTATGATATCGTTAGTAGAACAATCGGATTATTCCACTAAGGCTAATTATGTGCGTACTTTTAATCAGCTAGGGTTAAATAGTTTATCATTTTATGATTCTTCCTCATTTGAATACAGATGGATGAAGCTTGCTGCATTGACTGATTCTACAATAAATCACGCAAGATCTGTTGTAAAAATTGATGGTAATAGTTTATCCTCGTATACAATTAAAGATGAACTGTCAATTTCATATAATGGTGCCACATATAAGTTTTTGCTGTCTCAGTTGCTACCTTCTTATTCATCTACTTCGGTTTTGTCGAATGTGATTAAGCAATTCGAAACAATAGACAGGTACAATGAGATTTTTGCTCAATCTGAAGCGTCCGTTATGGATGTTAGAAATAAATTGTATAATGAATTAAGAGTTTCTACATCATATATTACAGAAGAACAGTACTGTTTTTTGATGTTATATAGAATGTCGCAAGGTTATCATTTCTTTGATAATACCCTTAAGTCCGTTATACGTGCTAATAGTGAACAGGTATTTACTGCCATTTTACAAAAATGTTATGATTTAGGTTTTGGGGAGTATTTGGGGGCATTTGTCAAAAATGGTGGAATAGCTTATCCGTTTGCTTATTTGATTGGAACCTACTTTAATAGCGATGGCTACACATTACCGTCGGAACGGATCCCTGATTTCGTTTATCGTTGGGCTGACACGCCAGAAAAGAAACAATTCCTAATTCAAATGGGACTGCACGATGAAAAGAGTAAAGAAATAATGCGTCGTAAGTCTTTCAAGGAAAAGAAAAATGAGAACATTTGGAATATAAATGATGCAAACATTATCCGTACTTTCTTGCATTGGGTGTGTCAGTCATTCATCCTCCCTATAACTGACAAAATTCAGGTTAGTATATTAGAACCCTTGTTTTCTGCATTGAGAATTAGTGGAGTTTATTACCCCGATGATTTCGTAGAAGCTAAGGAATGGACAAATGAATTATATCTTGAATGGAAGAAAAACAAGCAGACAAAGATTTATATTATTGATGGAAATCTTCCATATAGAGGCGTATTCGAAAAAGTCCATCTTTTTAGTGGATTTATTGGCGAATATACTTATTTCAACGATTCTAATACAATTTATATTTCTTCCAACAGAGAACCTGCCGCCCTATTGTCAGATGTATATTCAGATACAAGAATCAAGAATGTGTTCTCAAAAGATGATTGGAATAAAATATTCTTAGTATCAGCGGATGTCGTCAAGGAGAAAGATTTGCGAATCGCCGAACTAGAAAAACTGCTTAATGAAGCTAATAGCAGAAAGGTTGTTGGCGATGATATTGATGATAATGCAGAAGACCACGGCAATGCATCTGAACGAGGAAGTTTAGATGAAAACTCTCGAATAGAATTAAATCAGGAGGCTCGTAACTCTGCTAAGGATTATCTTGACTCTCTAGAAGATTATGATTGCTCGGGTTGGAATCCTAATACAGGAAATGGGTTGGTTAAAGGTATCGTAAAATATAAGAATAAAACTATCACCGTAGTTGTAACAAGTTCTATTGGAAGAAAGTTATACCTGCATCCCCGATTATTCTCCGAACTAATGATTGATCCCGACAACTTATTACTTAATTATGGGTATGATCGAAGAATACATCGTATTCGTTTTGATGAGACATTCAAAGACAATAAAGATGTCAATTTGATTTTTGATGCAGATATTATCAATTCAAAAGAATTCGCATTTTTGGCAAATAGATATATGTACTCAAAAAAGACTTGTTTTGTTATCGAGAATATTACATATTCTATATCAGAACAAATTAAAGGCTTTGGTCTTGATGAAAAAATGTCAGACGCTGATGTTTATACCAATATTGATACAGATGAATTGTTTGATTTTTAATAATTAGATTATAATGTACTACACAAGAGAACAACATAAAAGATTCCTAGATAAGGAACTTGTAGCAATTAGTGAAGAGTACTTGAAGAAACTCAATTCAAAGGCTTTGGCATTATTGTCTGACAATGAATTATATGTTACCCAGTTTGTAAAACTCGATTTGAAAAAGGAAGACTCCAATAATGCAGATTGTAATGTGTTGGGGTCTGGTCAACTTATGCTTCGATTTAAAATAGATAAGGGGATTCCGCGTAAAAATGAATATTTCACAGCAGTTGCTTTAGAAAAAGAAATGAGCTTCCCTAAGAATTGGGGAAACATTACTTGGGGGAATCTACGTCATCATCAAGTAGAATTCTCGGAGGTTCATTGCGTGTGGCAGGGAAGGACAGATGACAACGGCTTTTTATTGTGTGGCTTTGCAGGTCTATCAATTGAGATGGCAAAATTCCTCGCAAACAAAGAGGGATGTGTAATTGTTCTTGGACCTCAAGCCCCCCCTATGGACTATTATCAAAACCTCATTGATATAGTCAGTAATAATGATTCTAATATGGCGGCACAAGAAATTCTTGATTTCGAAAAAAAATCAGTTATGTGGAATCCTGTTCATATTAATTCTAATAAAGAGCAAGTAGACGGTATTGTTGAAGTTTTAGAAACTACACCACAATTAATATTTCAAGGTCCTCCAGGTACTGGCAAAACATTCCTTATGGCAGAAATTGTTAATCATTTGTTGAGCCAGAACAAGAGTGTCCTTGTTACTGCAATGACAAACCGTGCTCTCATAGAACTAGCAGAAAAAGATAGCTTAAAGGAATTTATGCTGAAGAAACGCATCATGAAGACGAGTGTATCTTCAGATGAACTGACTGCATACAAAAACCTTGTTCCCATTGATAGCAAAAAGATTGCATGTGTGCCTGGAAGTCTTACTTTGTCAACTTTCTACAATTCTAGTGGTTGGGCAAAACAATGTTACATGGAGCGTCCTTTTGATTATGTTATTATGGACGAGGCGAGTCAAGCATTGTTTGGAATGATTGCTGCATGTAAAAATCTTGGGCAGAAGGTGATCTGGATTGGTGATCAGAATCAGATGCAACCTATTGTTTTACTAAGTGAGGAAACTCTTACTCGAAATGACTTTACAATGTTGACAAACGGTTTTGTTACTCTTTGCGAAAACTTCGATTATAAATCATACATCTTAACAGAGACACATCGTTTGCTAAATAAGTCCGCAGCACTAACGAGTTTGTTCTATCATACACCACTCAAGTCAGTTGCTAATTTTGGTTATGTATTTGCTAATAACGACCTAAAGTATCTTCCAAAAGATGGAGGTGCTGTCATTTTGTATAAGAATATGCCTGTAGGCGAAAAAGCAGATAAGTCATCTTGTGATTTCGCTATTCGGATAGTTGACGAAATTCTTGCCTTACAACCAAAATTATATATTGCTGTGTTGACAAAATTTCGTGCAGCAGTGAGAATGTTGCAAAATAGCTTTATTAGTCAATTTGGAAGCAAAAGCAATGTTCTAATAGATACAGTTGAACGTGTTCAGGGGATGACTTGTGATGTGTGTATTTATTTCATTCCGAACACGATGATGGGCATGTCGCTTAATAGACCGTTGTTTAATGTTGCAACAAGCCGTGCCAAACAACTGACTATAATTATTGCTGATAACTCTATTATGAATACACAATGTCATAGAGATGTCCAAATGTATTTAATGGGGATAGCCTCAGGCATAATACCCAAGCAACGTAATGAAAGTCTCATCGAACATGAAATTAATATAATTAGGAAAAATACTTTTAACTTGCATATAAAAGGACAAATTGACCTGTCACAATTTGAGACACCTAAGCAAAAAGCTGCTAAGTCAGGGACAAAGAAGAACATCTACATCATTGATACAAATGTATTTGTTAATTGTCCCAATATCATCTCAAAGATAGACGGAAAATACGAGGTTGTATTATCAGCAAAGGTTGTTGATGAACTTGACAAACTGAAGATTACTCTTGATGAAACAGGAAAGGCAAATGCACAGAAAGCATTACATTTGATAAATCAGAGTATGGATAAGCGCAATGTTAAAATGGAATTAGCTGATATTTCATTGTTACCAGACGATTTCAACAAGAAATCACCAGATAATATGATATTGACAGTTGCACTGAAATATTGTAGCGAGAACCCAATACTACTTACTTCAGACAACGGACTACAGGTAAAGGCAAAAGGGCTTAACATCAAAACAATATCACTCAAAGAGTTCTTAAAACGATAAAATATGCTCGAACAAAAACTACAACAATACCTCCTCCGCAAATATCCGCAAGAGAATGCTCGCTGCGAATGGAAAGAGTTTAAGAACTTGAAGAACTCTTTCTGTGGGGACGAGAAAGATGATGTTATTTCCTATGTGTCGGCTATCTCCAATATGGAGGGAGGCCATCTTGTAATTGGTGTTAAGGATAAGACGCTTGAAATTGTCGGGACTGACATTTCAAGGCTTACCTTTAATGGGCAACCTGCAAATACACAGTCTGCAACTTTCAAACTTACCGAACAATGCACTTATCTGTCATCAGAAGGTCTAAGCATAGAGGAATTTGTAACAGATGACACAAACAAGCGAGTATGGATAATACATATCCCAAAGCACTTGCCTCGTCGTCCAGTCCTTGCCCACAAGAAGGCATGGCAACGGATAGAGGATTCATTAGTGGAATTGACCCAAGAAAGAATGTCTGTTATTCTTGAAGAGCCAATCTATGCTGCAAAGGATTGGTCTGCAGAAATTGTACTTGATGCTACAATAGACGATTTGGATGAGGTTGCTATTGCCAAGGCTCGAATGATGTTCAAGAAGGTTCACAGTCGCATACCTACGGAAGAAGTGAATGCTTGGAATGTCCAAACTTTCCTGAGCAAGTGTGGATTGACGAGAAACGGAGGCATAACACGGGCTGCTATTATTTTGTTGGGCAAATACGAATCTGCTTTCAAACTGCGTCCTGCCGTTGCACAGGTTACATGGACACGCCGAGACAAGAATCAGGAGGTGGTAGACTACGAACACTTCACAGTACCTTTTATATTAACGGTGGACGAAATTCTCTCAAAGATAGAAAACCTGACATTGCGTAAAATGCCTGGAGGAACGCTTTTCCCTGATACGATGAAACAGTATGACGACTATACCATTCGTGAGGCTCTTCATAACTGCATCGCACATCAAGACTATACGCTTCAGCATCGCATCAACTTCGTAGAGAATCCTGGATATCTCTATTATTCCAATGCTGGTACATTCATCCCTGGCACATTAGAGAATGCTTTAAGAAACGAAGAACCGCAGACTCATTTCCGCAATGAATGTCTGTGCAGGGCAATGGTTGACTTCAACATGATCGATACCGTAAGTCGTGGCATCAAGAAGATGTTCAACGAGCAATGGCGCAGACACTTCCCTATGCCTGATTATGAGATAGACCAAATAAAGAAGAAAGTCGTAGTACGTATCTATGGCAACGAAATCAATAAGCGATATACTGACTTGCTGAAGACAAACGACACTCTTTCTCTATGGGATTGCATCTCGCTTGACGCAGTGCAAAAAGGTAGAACAATTCACGAGGATATAGCGCAAGACTTGCTTAAACGTGGACTGATAGAAGGTGAGGCTCCGCATTACAGCATTTCTCTTAGCATTGCAAAGAACACTCACCAACTGTCTTCTTACACAAAAACAAAAGGATTGGATAAGGAGAGGTTGCGCCAGATGGTTCTACAATATCTCAGCAATGCAGGAGACGAAGGTGCCAAGCGAGATAGTATATACGAATATCTCAAAGATGTGCTTCCTGCCAACAAGACGGAAGAGCAAAAACTTCGCTATGTAGGCAGACTATTAGTAGATTTAAATGAAGAAAAACTAATAGACAGGATAGGGTTGAGGTGGATATTGAAAGACTACAATCGGTCGGTTCAATCATAATCCGACCGAAAAATCCACAAACCGACCGAAAATCCGACCGTTTGACGATGTTCCGACCGAAAACAGCCAATAGGACGGTATGTCTGACACAAACTTTCAATACAAACCCAAAGAAAAAGAAATATGTTATTAGGAAACAAGATAAGATCTCTTAGAGACGAACAAGGAATATTGCAGCGTCAAGTAGCTGCATACTTAGAAATAGACACTCCAATGTTCAGCAAGATTGAACGTGGGGATAGACGAGCAAAGAGAAGCCAAGTAATTCAAATGGCAACATACTTCAAAGTGAATGAAAAGGAAATGCTCACCCTTTGGCTTGCTGATAAAATTCTAAGCGATTTAGAGGGTGAAGAGGATTTGAAACTCACCGCCATTGAAACGGCAAAATCCGAGTTAATGGATGTTAATCGCTAATTTGCAGCAAACAATTCATGGCTCAGTTGAAAAGTCGTGGGCTTGTTATTTCCGATGAAGACAAAGCGGTACGGTATTTGGAGAGCATCGGGTACTATCGCCTTTCTGCCTATATGTAACCATTCTTGAAAGCTCCAAAGGAAACTCATGGCGGTTTACCGTATGTGATTTCGAGCTCTTCGTATATTTCTTCTTCTGTCATGTGCTAATTGATTTTGATGGTCAGACATGTTGCATCATCATTCATAATGTCTTCTTTTGGAACACTTTTATTGCCAGATGACAAATCCTGTTCATGGATATTATAGAATCCATCTGTACACAAGAATAGAATATCATACGTCTGCAATGGTATGTTCTTTGTCGGAACGTCATCACGCAAACCTCCTCCTTTCAAACAGCGTGTAAGCATTTTCTGCCCATAACCTATATTCATAACATGGTCTGTTGTGAGTTGCAGAAGTTGATTATCCCTGTAAAGATAGAGTCTAACATTACCTTGCCAAGCAACCTCACATGAGGTTTCTGTGATTATCAGTGCCGTTACGGCTGCTCCCATATTGCTATGGTTTGCAAGGCTCAATTCATGGAGTTTGTTGTCTGCATAATTGAAAGCCTCTTGCCAAAGGTTGTCTGCTTCAAGATTCTTGGAAACGTATTCGGCAATACCCTCACATACACACTCTGCAGCTTCAGCACCGAGTGATAACCCTCCCATGCCATCAGCCATGATGACAAGAGTACGTCCTTCAAGTTCTACCGTAAACCACCAATACAGCGTAAGGTGGGGTAAATGAAAAATA
>ULUS01033653.1_pt1 | contig 19569 bp, 15 predicted proteins | sample 1958761 | NCBI WGS metagenome assembly ULUS01 (sample SAMEA4835767, study PRJEB28245) | human gut metagenome | biome: gut microbiome; material: fecal sample | place: Denmark | collected 2008
CTCATATTTATCAACTTAAATTAATTCCGCCAACGGGTTTCTTAAAGTTGTTCTGTTATTTGAATTGATATATTAATCCGATAGTTCCATAAATGGGATATAGCGACTGCTCAATGGTGTGGAAGTCTTTCTTGAACACCTCGGAAACACCCCATGTCAGTCCGGCAAATGCGCCCCAACGAAGAGAGAAATACCAGTCGCAGCCGGCATCCACGCCAAACTGCCACTTGCGCATATCGTCGGAAAAATCGTAGGTACCGCGTTCTCCTTCTTCCGAGCCGAGTTCCACCTTAGGACCTGTAGGGTCGTCCTGGCGCAGATATCCGTTGTAGGCAGCGCCACTGAAGCTCTTGGAGGCTAAATAAGAGAAATAGGGGCCAAGCTTGAGACGCACCTTGCTTGAGAGGTCGTAGGTGGCTTGCAGCGGCAGGGTCACCATCCATTGCTGCACATCGGTCTGCACATAGCCCGTGAACACACCGGCAAGGCTTTCGCTGCCCTTGCGGATTTCCATGTGATAGTTCTTCACACGGGCATCAATCTTCATGCCTTTGTTCTCGAAGTGCAGTCCGCCCATCAATCCCCAATGCTTAGGCAGTGCCCAATAAGCATCAAGACCGATAGTGACATTGCCTTTGAGATAATACTTCTCCAGGCTACGTATGGTGGCAGGCATGCCAATAGGAGCCGTACCGCCCAAACTATAGCCCGCACGGGCATAATACTGCAGGTGGTCAAGAAAGCTGTCGCTCCAGGCTTGTGCTGAACAGGCTACAAGCAAAACGATGGATAATAATGTTTTTTTCATTCTTCTTATTCAGCTTTAGCACAATCAACACTCAGTTCATCTACCCACAGGGTACTGCCTACAGCACCCTCGAAAATGGCTCCATCTACACTTGAAGAGCATACGATGGCAAGGCTATAGCCAAAGTTAGCCAGCTTCTCAAGGTCAACATCCTTGCTGTAGACAAAGTCAATGCTGAAGTGTGTCCACTCGGGGGTGTTGTCAATGTCGGGCAATTTGGCAAGAGCAACGATGTTGCCATGGGTCTGCACATTGTTTCCATCAAGCACGATGCTGTTGCCGTTCTCGTCATGGTTATCATACAGCACTGCATAGATTGTGCCATAGTCTTGACGACCTTCCAAAGGTTTTTCATTCTTGTCGATGAACTTTGCACCACGCTGGTATTTATAATATCCGTTTAACTTGGTTGGCTTCACATTAGTAGGAAGACCGAAATGGGTAGCCTCCATAGGATGCTGAAGAGCATCGTCCGTTACGAAACTCCCAAGAAACAGGTTTCCGGCTGCAATAGGTTTTCCGATACCGGCAGCAATGCTACCAGTCTTGCTTGTCGTCAGTTTTACGCAAGCACCTTCCACTCCATTTTCATCGGGAGCAGTAGGATATTTATTGGGCTTTACAAAAGGAACACCTGAAAGGTTGAAGCCTCCATTGCCTGTGGCCCAATTGCCCAGTTCCCTGCCGTTCTCATCAAGATCACTCCAAACATAATACTTTCCTACTGGCCTATTGGTGTTCAGATGATAATTCTCAAAACTATATTTGATAACATCTGGGACAGTCACAACTCGGGGCTTGACCGACACCACATACTGCCGTTTCCACGCCTTATCCTGCGAGGTCACGATATAGGTCACGGTCTTCCCCTCGGAAAAGTCGTGCACAGAACCATTCTCTGGTTCAATGGTAGCGCCATCAGTGATGCGGAAATAGGGAGCCAACTGGGTAAGGTCTGCACTTCGCCTCACATCAAACTTCACATTGTCTTCCGTGGAATACACTCTGACAAGCGTGTCAGTAACGTTGAAGAACATCTCAGTTGGGTTATCCGAATGTATGTATGCTTCTGTAATATCACATTCTGCATTGAGCGGTTCTTCCTTGAAGCATGACGTCATCGTGAGGCCACAAAGAAGCGTTGCCGCGAGTCCAAGATATTTCATAAATAGCTATTATATGAGTAACTGCGTGCAAAATTACGCCAAAAACTTTTCTTGGCCAAATGTTTTCCCCTTTTCTTTATTAAAAGCCTCTATTTAGGCCATGAAAAGTAAAAAACGGGGGATAATTTTGTTCTTCTTGCGATTTTGGCGTATATTTGCAGTCATTATAATTAATAATAAACAGCAATTATGAAAATAGCTTTGATAGGCTACGGCAAGATGGGCAAGATGATTGAGCAGATTGCCAAGGACCGCGGCCACGAGATTGTATGCGTGATAGACATTGATAACCAGCAAGACTTCGACAGTCCACAGTTCGCCTCTGCCGACGTGGCTATCGAGTTCACCAACCCCACTGCCGCTTACGGCAACTACCTGCGTGCCTTCAAGCACAACGTGAAGGTGGTGTCGGGCTCCACAGGATGGATGAAGGAGCACGGCGACGACGTGAAGCGCATGTGCACAGAGGGTGGACAGACGCTCTTCTGGGCAAGCAACTTCTCAGTAGGCGTGGCCATCTTCTCTGCCGTGAACCGCTATCTCGCCAAAATCATGAACCAGTTCCCGCAATATGACGTGAAGATGGAGGAAACCCACCACATCCACAAGCTCGACGCACCAAGCGGCACCGCCATCACACTCGCCGAGGAAATACTGAACGATGTGGACCGCAAGGACAAGTGGGTCAAGGGTGTGCAGCGCCATGCCGACGGCACCGTGACCGGCACCAACGAGGTGGCCGCCGACGAACTGCCCATCGAGAGCATCCGCCGCGACGAGGTGCCTGGCATCCACACCATCACCTACAACAGCGAGGCCGACAAGATTACCATCACCCACGATGCCCACTCCCGTCAGGGCTTCGCCATGGGAGCCGTGCTCGCAGCCGAATACACACAGCAGCACAGCGGACTGCTGACCATCAGCGACATGTTTAAGTTCTAACCCCTTAGCACGATGATTGACAAGGAAAAGGAAAGAATGAATATGAAGGTGCAGTGGGCCAAGTTCGCCGTGGTGACAGTGCTCTATCTCGCCTTCCTCGTTTGGGTGCAAAGCTGGCTCGGACTGGTAGTGGTGCCCTTTATCTACGACGCTTACATCTCGAAGAAAATCAAATGGAAGTGGTGGATGTATGCCGAGCGCCCCGTCAAGTTTTTGATGAGTTGGGTCGATGCGCTGGTGTTCGCCCTGGTGGCGGTTTACTTCATCAACCTGTTCTTCTTCCAGAACTACGTGATACCTTCCAGTTCACTTGAGCGCTCCCTGCTCACCGGCGACTATCTCTTCGTGAGCAAAATAAGCTATGGTCCACGCATCCCCGAGACGCCGCTCACCATGCCGCTCACCCAGCACACGCTGCCCGTGGTGAATTGCAAGTCGTATCTGGAGTGGCCCCACTGGGACTATCGACGAGTGAAAGGTTTCGGCCATGTGCAACTCAACGACATTGTAGTGTTCAACTACCCTGCCGGCGACACGCTGTGCAGTGCTGACCGCTACCAGGCAGCCGACTACTACCAGATGGCTTATTCTTTCGGCGAGCAGCTCAATCCGCCAACCACCGACCTGTCCAAGCTCCCCGTGACACAACAGCGTGCCTACTTCGAACAGGCTTATGCCACAGGCCGGAAGTACATTCTCGACAACAACAGTGAATATGGCGACATCATCAGCCGCCCAACAGACCGTCGGGAGAACTATGTGAAACGGTGTGTGGGCCTTCCCGGACAGACCCTGCAAATCAAGAACCGCATAGTCTATCTTGACGGCAAGGCCAACAAGGAGCCCGACAACGTGCAATACACTTACTACATCAAGTTGCGCCGTCCGATACCAGAGGACCTCATCGACGAGCTCCACATTTCGGGCGAAAACCTGCAGATGCTCGGCAACACTGCCACACCTACCACACCAGGCTACATGCCACTCACCAAGGCCATGGCACAAGCACTTGCCAAACGCAAAGACATTGTGGAGAGCATCCGCATCAACACAGATGCGCCTGTGGGCGAAACCTATCCGCTCAACGCCATAACAGGATGGACACGCGACAACTATGGACCGGTGTGGATTCCAGCCAAAGGCAAGAGCATAAACCTCACACTGAAGAACCTGCCCGTCTATGAGCGTTGCATCAAGGTTTACGAGGGCAACGACCTGCAGGTGAAAGGCGGCAAGATATACATCAACGGCAAACCATCCAACCGCTACACGTTCAAGATGGACTACTATTGGATGATGGGCGACAACCGCCACAACTCCGCAGACTCCCGCTACTGGGGCTTTGTGCCTGAAGACCACATAGTAGGCAAGCCGCTTTTCATCTGGTGGTCAAGTGACCCAGACCACAAGGGCTTCGGAGCCGTGCGCTGGAGTCGTCTGTTCAGTTGGGTAGACAACATCAAGTAAACGAGTGAAGAATGGAGTGAAGTTCATAACAGCACTCCTGACGGCAGCCCTGTCGGTGTTGCTCTTCAGGACATTGGCCTTCACCATCTATTCTGTTCCCGTGGCAGGCATCGACAGCCGGCTGCAACAAGGCGACAGGGTGATGGTGAACAGGTGGAGTTATGGACTTCGTTCGGGCGACGGACGCATGTTCCGCCATGCCAGGCTTCTGCCACACGACATTAAGCGAGGCGACATAGTGGCATTCAACCCGCCAGCCGACAGTGTGCTGAACCACCTGATGCGTCGGGTATGCCTGGGGCACGTCATAGCAGTGCCGGGCGACACCATACGCCTTACCAGTTCCGAATACGCCATTCCCCGACGCAAGATAGACTGCCCACTTCTGGGCGATAAATATTATCTCATAGCTACCCGCCACAACCAAGAAAGATGGCTGGTGGCCGAAAGAATGATTATTGGCCGTGCTTTCCTTGTGCTCTACAACAAGGAAAGCACGGCTCAACCCTTTGGCGGTTTCAGGAAAGACCGCGCCTTTAAGTTGATAAAATGAGCAAAGCTTTACTCTCTACCACTTATTTCGGTCCCGTGCAATGGTATCAGAAACTTTACCGCCATGAGGAGGTAGCGATAGAGACTGCAGAACATTTCGTGAAGCAGACCTACCGCAACCGTTGTCTTATTGCCACGGCCAACGGCACACAGGCGCTTACCGTACCCGTGGAGCATGCCGACGGACAAGCATTCATTCGGGACATACGCCTCTCTGACCACGGCAACTGGCGCCATCTCCACTGGAATGCACTGGTAAGTGCTTACGGAGAATCCCCCTTTTTCGAATACTATGCCGACGATATCCGTCCGTTCTTCGAGAAGAGGTGGGACTATCTGATAGACTTCAACCTCGACATCACACGGACCATGTGTGAACTGCTCGACATAGAACCGAACGTTTCACTCACAGAACACTATGAGCACGAGACAGAAGCTATTGACTTCCGCGAAGTCATCCGACCCAAGAAACCTCTGCCCGACCCCGACTTCCATCCTAAGTCCTATTATCAAGTCTATAGTGATCGTACGGGCTTCCAGCCCAACCTGAGTATCCTCGACTTGCTGTTCAACATGGGAAATGAAGCCGTGTTCTACCTATAAAAGCACCCATATTGTGCCATCCCCCCTTTATACAACAAGCAGTAAACAGAAATGAAGATAAGAAACATTGACTTGGGTGAACGCCCAGTAGTTCTGGCGCCCATGGAAGACGTGACCGACATCGGGTTCCGCATGCTCTGCAAGCGGTTCGGAGCCTCAATGGTCTACACCGAATTTGTCAGTGCCGAGGCATTGGTGCGCTCCATCAAAAGCACAGTGAACAAGCTCACCATCAGCGACGAGGAACGTCCCGTAGGCATACAAATCTACGGACGCGACGTGGAGTCAATGGTGGAAGCCGCCAAGATTGTAGAGCAGGCACATCCCGACGTGATCGACCTCAACTTCGGCTGCCCCGTCAAGAAGGTGGCAGGCAAAGGGGCCGGTGCCGGCATGCTCAAAAACATTCCACTGATGCTCGACATCACACGTGAGGTGGTCAAGGCGGTGGACACCCCTGTCACTGTCAAGACCAGGCTAGGATGGGACATGAACAGCCTCATCATCACCGACCTGGCAGAACAACTGCAAGATTGCGGCATTGAGGCACTCACCATCCACGGACGCACCCGCTCACAGATGTACACCGGAGAAGCCGACTGGACGCCCATTGGCGAGGTGAAGAACAACCCTCGCATACATATACCCATCATCGGCAACGGCGACATCACATCGCCGGAAGAAGCCAAACAGGCCTTCGACCGCTACGGAGTGGATGCTGTAATGGTGGGACGCGCCACATTCGGCAGACCTTGGATATTCAAGGAAATACGCGACTATCTCGACGGACACGAGCCAGACCCCAAGATGGACTTCAACTGGAAACTCGATGTACTCGAAGAACAATTGCGCATCAACGTGGAACGCATCGACGAGTACCGTGGCATACTCCACACGCGTCGTCATCTTGCAGCCAGTCCTATTTTCAAAGGCATACCCGACTTCCGGCAGACACGCATCGCCATGCTCCGCGCCAATACGACCGCAGAGCTCCTCGACATCCTCGAACAGACACGCACACGATTGGGGTAGTTCTCCGCAAACATAACGGCAGGACTTATGCCTAAAAGCCAGTCGCCAACCATCAAAAGATATAGCTCATGAACACCTCCTTCCGTCTTTTTGCCGCTACTATGCTTGCGGCTTCCCTCACATGTTCTGCATCAGCACAGAACAAGGCCCGTATGGCACGCTATGCCAATGTGGCATTAGGCGTCGGACATACAGCCGCAGACTCTTCCAAGTTGAAGAACTTCAACATAGGCATCTTCAGTTCCACCGACACACTGTCCGGGTTCCAACTGGGACTGCTCACAGCATCCACCCGGGGCGAAACTCGGGGTGTAAACATAGGCGGACTGGGAGCTTTAACGGGAGGTTCTGTGAAAGGACTACAGCTGTCACCTCTTCTCAACAGCGTGGGCGGCACCATGAGAGGCGTTCAGATAGCAGGCGTATCAAGCATTGCCCGTGAGCTGAAAGGGTGGCAAATGTCACCTTTCAGCAATGTGAGTACCCGACAGATGAGAGGTTTGCAGTTGGCTGCCGTGACCAACATAGCCATGGGCGTGGAAAGCGGTATGCAATTCTCGGCGCTCGCCAACGTGAGCAGCGCACGCATGAAAGGCGTGCAACTGGGTGCCTATAACTATGCCGACACGCTTACCGGTGTGCAGCTCGGACTGCTCAACGCTGCCGTCGGCCACCCTAAAGGTGTACAGATAGGACTCATCAACTACACCCGGGACACGACCGGACGGAAAATAGGATTGGTCAACGTAAACCCCAGCACCCAAATTGACTTGATGCTCTTCGGAGGCAACACGTCGAAGGCGAACATAGCCCTACGCTTCCGCAACAAGTCAACCTACAGCATTTTAGGTTTCGGCACACACTACATAGGGCTTGACGAGAAATTCTCGGGAGCGCTGTACTATCGCCTCGGCCAATACTTCCATCTCTCCCCACGCTGGACACTGAGTGCCGACTTGGGATTCTCCCACATAGAAACTTTCAAGGAGAATTCCACCGACAAACCGGAACGCATGTACTCACTGCAGGCTCATGCCAACATAGACTACCGCATCAACCGCACACTCGGAGCCTTTGCCTCCGTCGGCTATGGCGACACGCGCCTCTACGGCAGCAACCATCGCTACGAGAACAAACTCATTGCCCAGCTTGGACTCACCGTGGCATACCACCGATTCGGAGGAAACAATGTGCCACGAATAGGAGACAGCTATGTGGAGAACCCTGCCGACGACCGCTTTGCCTTGCCCGGCAAGAAACGCCCGTGGATAGCAGCTGCAGAGGCAACAAGCGTGAACCTGCTCGTATTCTCGTTTAACCGCTTTGTGATGAACGAGGAGTTTGCCCACATCAACATTCACACCATCAAGCACAATTTCCGCCGCTTCGTGTGGGACAACGACTGCTTCACCACAAACCTTTTTGCACACCCCTATCACGGGAACCTCTACTTCAACAGCGCGCGCTCCAACGGCATGAACTTCTGGGAGTCCATTCCCTATGCTTTCTGCGGAAGCATGATGTGGGAGTTGTTCGGAGAGCGTGAGCCACCAGCCATCAACGACCTCATGGCAACCTCCATGGGCGGCACTTGCATAGGAGAAATTACTAACCGCATTTCTCATACCATCCTCAATGACCGCACACAAGGCTTCGGGCGCTTCCTACGCGAAGCAGCAGCCCTCATCGTCAACCCTATACAGGGCTTCAACCGACTGGTCAGAGGTGAGGCATGGCACGTGAAACAAAAGAATTATCTCTACCACGACTTCGACCGTATCCCTGTACATCTCGACTTCTCTGTCGGCACACGCTATCTCGCAGACGACGGAGGTCTGTTCCGGGGAGAATACAATCCCTATATAAATATCGGCCTGCAATATGGTGAACCTCTCAACGACCAGGAAAACAAGCCCTACGATTACTTCACCGCAGAGGTAACCATCGGTATGAGTGCCAACCAGCCCTTGTTCAGCAAGGCTTTACTCACAGGACGACTGTGGGGAGCACCTGTCTATGCGGGAAAAGACGTGGAGGCACAATTCGGAATCTACCAGCACTTCAACTTCTATAACTCCGAACCAGTGAAAGACGGCACCTCGCTCACCCCTTACCGCATCTCAGAAGCCATGGCATTCGGTCCCGGCATCATCTACCGTTTCAACAACGTAGGTCACTTGGGCAGCATCGAGCAACGTATCTTCATTGACGGAATAGCCCTCGGAGGCAGCAAGAGCGACTATTACAAGGTTATCGACCGTGACTACAACATGGGCAGCGGCTTCAGCTTCAAGGCTCATACCATCATGGACTTCCCCCACGTAGGCACTTTCACGCTTAACGCTTCCTACTACCGCATCTTTACCTGGAAGGGCTACGAGAAGAAAGATTTGGAGCACATGGACCCGCTCTACTACGACGTGCAGGGCGACACCAGCAATGCGGAACTGTTCGTGGTGAGCCCCACATTCCGCTTCAACCTCAAGGGAAGCCTCTCTGCCGAACTATCGGGCAGCTACTTCATCCGCAACACGCGCTATAAATACCACAACAACGTACAAGCCAACACGTTTGAATTCCGACTTGGTGTGGCATACAGAATGTAACATTCTCTTCAAAAAAACAAATCGTCCCCTCTGCAGTCTGTTAGCAGAGGGGACGAATATTTTAAATAAAAGCTCTTATAATATTCTTAGTCAGAAGTATCGTTTATTGCTTCTTCTTCAGTGTGAAGTTAATGAACATTCCGTCCATCCAAGCGGTTGGCTTTGCCGTATCATACATACCGTAGTCCTCAAACAGAGGATATGCAAACGACTTGGAGTTGTAATCAACTACATAAACATCAAGTAAGGTTTCACCAGCTTCATCGGTGATGTTTCTTACGGCAACATAAGCCACCTTATCTTCACTCTGTTTTGTTGCTGAGAAGTAACGGTTTACATTGTTAAGTTTCAGCAATTGTGTTGTTCTCTTTTCCCCCATGCCTACTCTTAGTGTATATTCCTTGTCAATAGAGAAATCAGAAGTCTCGTTGAAATAGTTTTTCAGTTCAGATTTCAGCGAGGTAGTGAGTTTGTAACCCTCTGCTGCGCCATCACCCGAGAAGGTGAAAGTATCATCAGCATTTAAGACAGGCCAGCCCTCTGCATCCTTTTCTGTACATGCCCATGCAGAAATAAAGTTCTCCTTTGTTGTCACCATTTTGTTCATCACCCATGTGCCGAGCAAGTCGGAAGCATAACTGCCGATCATGGTCACGGTGGCCGTCGGGAATGCGCCTGCAACGAAGCCTTCGGCCTCAGTCACTTGTGGAGTAACTACAATCACATTCTTGCCTGCTTCAAGACTGAGAGCCTTAAGTTTAAACGTACACTTGCTTTCGCCTTTCTTGATGACGGCAGTCTTGTTTACAAACTAATAGTTAGTACCTTCAACGGCTGTGGAGAGCAGCGGATCTGCATAGGCGCTAACTTCGATATCGTTCTCTGCGGTGTAGGTAGAACCATCCTTGATGTTGAGCAAGTCGAATTCCACCTCTACCTCATTGCCAAGCACGTATGCCTTCTGAGCAAAAGAGTAAAGCCGTTTGTCCTGTACGCCGAGGTTGATTGTGGTAGTGGGGTTAGCACCTGTTTCAGCACCGCTCAAACTCATGGTGATGGTCTTTGCCTCAGTAAAGTTGTTCTTGGCAGTTACAGTAATGCTTGTCACTGCAGAGTTACCACCTACCGTGTATTTCTCAGCAGACACAGTGTAGTCATCACCCTTCACGGCAGTACCGCCAAAGGTCACGGGAATGTCAGTGGCCGTGGCAGGAGCATTGGCCGCAGTGATATTGATTTGTACACTACCCTTAGTGAGGGTGTAATTGGCACTCTCGAACGAAACCTTAAAGGTGTTGTCGTCGTCGCTGCTACATGCGGTGAACACAGTTGCCACCAACATCAGCAGAATTGGAAAAAGTTTCTTCATCTTTTCTACTTGTTTTTTAAATTAATACTTATTTTGCATTCTCGTTATATTCTTGTTCTTGAGCACTGATCACCGCCCGGTCTTCCTGAGACAGTGTGGTAGGGTCTGGAAGTTTATACTCCTTTCCCTTCGTTATCTGTGTCGGTGGCACTTCATTATATTTCTCACACGAAGTGAACAGGGCGACTGTCAAAGCGACAATGCCTAATACCAATAAACATCTATTCATAATTTTCTTCTTTTAGTATTCTATCTCTGTATAACCTGGATTCTGCTGCAAAGCCGGATTCAATTGTATGTCTCCTGCCGGCAAGGCAAAGGTATACATAAATTTGTAGGTGGTGTATTTCAATCCTTTGTTCATGACCCAGAACTCCGGTCTGCCGTTACGTTTTAATTCAGTAAAACGGTCACCCTCCAAAAACAGTTCCTTACGACGTTCACAGAGAATAGCGTAAATGAGTGGCGTTAGAGATTTCCCTTCCGCATCCACCTTAATGATGTCATCAGTATCTACTGCAGGCAAAGTCTCCATTGTATAAGGAACATAGTCCTTGATACGGTGCTTGCGAAAGTCATTGAGCAAATCAAGCGCTTCTTTATTCTCGCCAAGATGATAGGCACTCTCCATGGCAATCAATTCCAATTCTGCCGAACGCAAACCCGAGAAGAATATTTTCTTGTTCTTGCGCTTGCTGCCGACAAATAGTTTATACCGAATGTCGCGATCTCCCTCTTGAAAGAGTTTAAGGAAACGGACACTGATGGGACGGGCGGCAAGATAAGAATTTGTGGTGGAATAGCTCTTGTCGAGCTTGCACACACGGAAGAGCATGTTACCTGCCATTCCGTCATAGGCTTTCATCATGGTCTCATAATCCTCACCCTCAAGCAAGGGATGGCGTTTCAGCACATCAAGCGCCATTTCCTTTGCCTCCCCGTATCGTTGGCTCCAAAAGTAGAGACGGGCGAGATAGCCCTTCATTACATCGCTGTTGAAGAAGTATAGTTCATTCTGCACATCATAGTCTATGGCTTTCTTCATGTCGCTCTCTGCTTGGGCAATGGTTTGGTCTATGGTACTTCGAAGCGGTTTTGCCTCCATATCAAATTCAGTGACAAGAGGCACACCTAATTGAGCGTCTGTAGAACCTACCGGCGGGCAGCATAAACGGAGCAACTGATAATAGCAAATGCCTCGCAGGGCATACGATGTGCCTAAGATATCCTTGGCCTCCCGAGTATCCAAATCGTTCTTCATGTTGCCGATGACTATGTTGCAACGGGCAATGGTGGAGTAGCACCGTTGGTAAAAGTTTCCGTTGGAGCAATTGGATCCGACATAAGTTGGCAACATATTGCCCAGAGGATAGGACGTCAAATTAGTTTCAAAGTTATCACACCAACATGCCATTGCATAAGGGCCACCCACCTCAACGGCAATTCTGGCACCGACAGAACTGGAAGAGCCCTCTTCAATTTCGTTGCACATATCATGGATGATAGCCGAGAAATCCTCCGGTGTTTCTGGAATGGTCTTGTCGTCAGGCTTAATGTCGAGAAACTTGCTGCACGAATTTAGGCTCATGGCAAGCAACGCTATATATAATATTTTCTTTTTCATATCTGTATGTTTTATTAGAAGCCCACATTCACACCCAAGGAGAAACTGCGGCTAATGGGGTAGACAGCCCCCGGAGACTCAGGGTTTAGACCTTTAAAATTTGTGATGGTGGCAAGGTTATTGGCGGTGAAGGAAAAGCCCACATTGGTCAGCCCGATCTTGCTGATGACGCGTTGTGGCATGTTGTACATCAATGACACACTACCAATCTTCCAATAAGAAGCATTGCAATAGTCTGCGCCATCGCAGATACCAAAATAGCTGACATTATCCAAATCCACATTTATAGCCTTTCCATAGGTATCTACTAATCGTGGATAACCATCAGTTATAGGGTTGGCATTAGTCCACCTGTGGGCGGCTTGTTTCGGCTTGTTTACGTGAGCTGTATAAACATCGTTGACCTGATTCTGTACAATGTTGGAAGATATACTGCCTGCAGCCAAGGAACTATAATAAGCAAACGTATTATCAACCGTATACTTTTTCTTCGCTCCCAAAGAGAACGAGGTGTTCATGCTCAACGTAAAGTTCTTGTAGCTGACGTTGGTGGAGAAGCCACCGGTCCATGGAGCGTTTTCTGTTCCGATGTAGTAAACATAGTTGTAGTAATTACGCTTGTCGGCAGAACTTGAGATAGTGGTGCCGGGACGGAGGGCAAAGTTCAGTAAACCTGTGGACGCATCAACCCCGGTATACTTACCCATAAAAATGGATGACAACGGATAGTCAAGACGTGTAGAGGAAAAAGTATAATTGTTGGGGGCATCATATTTTGTGAGTTTATTCTGGTTGTATGCCACATTACCCATCACATTCCAAGAAAAATCCTTGAACTTCACAGGGGTCGCATTGATGGTCAACTCCCATCCCTGGTTTATTTGCTCCGAAGTATTATAACTCTGAGTGGAAAAACCTGTGGTGGAAACCACGCTCACTTGGGTCACCAAGTCATAGCCTCTCCGACGATAGGCGGAGAAGAGCAGATTCAAACGGTTATTGAGCAGCCCCAAGTCGATTGAGGCATTATAGTCACGAGTGTGTTCCCAACGCAAGTTTGGGTTAGGCGCATTTCTGATGCTTCCCATGCGATAGGTATCATCAGCAGTGGAACGGTAGCCCATATAGTTCATGATAATTTGCGGATAGACACTCTTGTTCACACCTCCAGTCAAACCTGTGGACAAGCGCACAGTGGCACGACTGATGATCGGTTTAAGACTCTGCATAAAATTTTCCTCGTCGATGTTCCATGCCAATCCTGCCGACCAAGTATAGTTAAACTGCTGCTTACTACCAAAGTTGTTGGAGCCATCAGAACGGATAGTGGCATTGGCTATATACTTGCCTTGGTAAGAATAGTCAAGTGCACCATAGAAAGAGGCAAAAGCGGTTTTGCTGCGTTGCTGACCTGACAAGTAGTCCACGTCGTTACGATAAACGAGTAACTCACTTGCCGTCAGCGATCCGTCTGCCTTGGTTCCTATGTATACAGGTGACACATGCTGTCCAGTCACGGGATCGTAGCCATAGAACTTGTGGTAGATCGTTTTTGTTTCGTTGTGGCGCACCTCGGTTCCTGCTACAGCACTGATGCGGTGGTCACGGGCTATGAGTGTGGTATAATTGGCTTGCATACGAGCCAACCAACTCAAGTTGCGGTTAGTTGTCTGTGTGAGCGAACCATATATACGGTTCGACGTGGTTGCCGCCATACCCTCAAAGGGTCTGTCCTCCCACGCAGAATAAGTATTCTTTCCTATCTCACAGTCGCTATTGTCATTACTGAATGTGAAGGCTGCCAAGCCATAGAGTTTAAAACCTTTGAATGCAGTCCAAGAGATGTCACCACGAATTTGTGTCGATGTACTATTGGTATTCATGGTCGTCTCGTTAATCTCTCGCATCACGTTGACCCCATTGAGAGGAAGTCGTTGGCCTGTATCACCGTTAACTGATGCCAAAGAGTAGATGGTTTCATCGGCAGCATAGGATCCGTCAGCATTGTAGAGTTTCTCGTAGGGGTTAGCAAAGTAAGCATAATGAAAGATGTCGAAACTCTGACTGGGCGACAAACTTGTCAGGTAGGAAAAATCCACGCTCGTGCTGTATTGCAAGTTGCTTAACGGCGTGCCGTTCACCTTGGCCGAGAAGTTATAACTGTTGGAGTTGGTGCGCTTCACAATACCATTGTTCTGGTTCATGCCAGCTGAAACATAGAATGTGTTCTTGTCTGAACCGCCCGACACGGAAACGTTGTGGGAAGTGGAAACACTGTTACGGAACAGTGTCTTGAACCAGTCGGTAGTTGAGCCGCCCAACTCGTTGATATAGTCATCCTGTTGTTGCTTGGTCCAACCAGCAAAGCGACCGTAGCCCGAACGTATCTGTCCGACAATACCAATGACAGGATAATAAGAGCCGTTAGCGTAACCCTCTGCCGAGAACTCGTCCCAAATGCTCTGCTCGTAAGCCAGCTTTTCACGAGAGTTCATCAATGATGCATCGCGTGTAGGCGATGTGGTGACGCTCACCGTACCATCGTAGCTCACGTGCGTACGTCCAGCCTTTCCTTTCTTGGTGGTGATAACGATAACTCCAGCCTGCGCCTGAGAACCATATATGGCGGCTGCAGATGCATCCTTGAGCACGGTCACGCTCTCTATGTTCTGAGGACTTATACCTGCAATGCCATTGGCATAGATAGTACTGAAGTCGCCCGAACGAATAATGGAACTACCTATGTTCGGCATGGATTTCTGGATGGGAACGCCATCTACAACCCACAAAGGCTCATTGTTGCCGGTGATAGAGCTGATACCGCGCACACGTACCTGTGCTGACTCGCCTGGACGGCCTGACGTAGCAGTAACGCTCACGCCAGCCATCTTACCCTGAAGAAGCATATCAACATTCTTGAGCGGTGAGTCATTCAGTTCCTTGGCGGTGACAATGCTCACCGAACCGGTACTCTTACGAATGTCTGTCTGGGTATAGCCCGTGACAACAACTTGGTCGAGTGCCACTTCTGAACTGGTGAGTTGCACGTTCATTTGTGACGACTTCACCCGAAGTTCTTTGGTGTCTTGTCCAATGTAGGAGAAGGTGAGCAAAGCACCACGCCTCACGGTGATGGAATACTTTCCGTTAATGTCTGTCGATGCGCCGTGGGTGCTGCCCTTCACCTTGATCGTAGCCCCAATGAGAGGCTCGCCAGAATCGTCGGTGACGACACCTGTAACAGTGATGGACTGGGCATCTGTCTTGGTTTGTGCCTGTAACTGGCAAGGTTCCAGCATAAGTAGCAGGATTCCAAGGAAAACCAATAAAAATCTTCTTTTCATTCCACTTGTTTTCTTACTTGTGATTTACTATGTCTATATCTCGTTTAGAGGGATTGACAAGATTCTCGAGGAAATAATAGCGTATGAGATTTTGATAGTAAGGTCCGTCCACGCCATGGTCTTTCCCCGGGAGCACCATCATGTCAAAACGTTTGTTGTTCTTAATAAGTGCATCTGCCATGCGCAAGGTGTTGGCAAAAGGTACGTTGTCGTCCACATCGCCAGAGATGAGCAAGAGCTTACCTTTCAAGTTGGCAGCCAACTCCATATTGGTCGGGATGTGCTTCAGACCGTTCCATGTTTCACCCCACCACTGAATATAGATGTTGTTGTCGTGGTTGCCCGAAGCAGCAACTCCCACCTTATAAAAATCGGGATAAGTGAGCATCGACGCCACCGTCTCGAAACCACCGCCCGAATGGCCATAGATGCCCACCCGAGTGGTATCTATATAGGAATAACGTTGGGCAAGTTCCAAAATGACTTTGCGATTGTCTGCCAAAGGATAGTCCCGCAGGTTCCCGTAACCGAAGGCAAGGAAATCTCTTCCACGATAAGGAGAACTGCCCCGGGGCGCAACATTAATGACAATAAAGCCCAACTCGGCAAGCGATTGGTTGCCCGAGTCGTCAATGGTAAACTGAAGAGGAATTTGGTCATCCTGCGGACCTGGATAGACATTGGAGATGATGGGGTATTTCTTCACTGGATCCAAGTTGGAAGGAGTATACATCAGTCCATAGAGATCGGTCTTTCCGTCAGCGGCCTTGACTGTAATGAGTTTCGGTGCGTGCCAACCAGCCGCCAAAAGTGTGTCGGTGGTATTGCGGACAATCTCGAAGTATCGTTGGGGCGATTTTAAGTCGACCAAGTTGTATACAGGTGGCATATCCATACGGGAATAGCGGTCAATGGCATAGTGGCGGTCTGCAGAGAACTGCATCTCGTGATAGCCGTCACCATGGGAAAGCAATTGCTGATGTTTTCCATCGAGTTTTGCCCTATAATAGAAGCGATAGTAGGGATTAACGCCTCGTTCAGCCCCATAGCCTGCAAAAGTAAGGGTGCGGTTGACAGTGTCTACATACTCTATATTCCCCGCCACAAGACTATTGCCCCGTGTGATACGGTTGAGAAGTTTCCCATTAGTGTCATATAGATAATAGTTACCCTTACCTGTGCGCTCCGACCACCAGACAATATGTTTACCATTGTCAATGAAACGATAATTGAACAGGTTAACACTCAGATGAGGCTTGCATATCTCCTGAATTACCACCTTAACCTTGCCTGTTGGCACATCAATGCGGCACAATTGTATGGTGTCGACCGAACGACTGCGGCAGGTAAACCATAAAGCCTGCTCAGTGCGGTTATAGTCGAGCGCCACGTTTTGGTCTTTAAAGCGGTCTATGTTAAGGAATCGTCCCTCATCCTTGTCGGCATCATACCACCAAAGTTTGAAGCGGCGTATGCCCTTCTCGTTGGGCAGAGGCATCTTCTTGGTGATGAGCTTCGGACGGGGCTGAGCCAGAGAGTTGATGATATAGAGTTCACCCACCTCACTGTCATCTGTAATAAAGTCGAGATAAATATGACCGAGCCAAAAACCGGCGGCATTGCCTTCCTTGATTTCATCCTTTTTAGAACGGTAGCAATAGGAATCATAGTCCTTGCCGTCGTTGGTAAGTTTCTTGAGTTTGCCGGTTTTGTTGTTGCGCACATAGAGGTTATAGCGGTCTCCGAGCATCGTATAGAGTGAGTCGGTGGTGGAGGAAGAACGACCATAGCCCGGAAAGAAATGACGAGACTTCGGCTCTTCAGTTGTGGTATCCATGGTGAGAATGCCCGACCGGCGGTCGTAGACCATCCGCTTGCCGTGCGAGCGCCAAAAGAAGCGTGAGGTATCGCCTTGCCGGAAATCAATGCCATAAAGTTTCAACTGCTTCTCCGTGAGTGATGTATCACCGGTAAGAGTAGAATATTGACGGATAAACGAAGGTATGTCCTTGATGAGAGGTTGGGAGGTGCCCTCCTTTGGGTCTAATAAGAACATCTCTTTTTTGCCGTTTTGAGTGCGGTCAAAAGAAATGAGCGAGGTCTGCCCAATCCATGAAGGATTAACCGCCGAAGCGTAATAGCGTGGCGAAACATTCTTTTCAGAAGCGTGCTCAGCCTGTTGCCAATGAATGCCATCGCCTTGCCAGGCGCAGACAGGCAGAGCCACTACGGCTGCTACCAACAACAAAAATCTTCCGTTCTTCATTTTACGATTTCTTTCACAGCGTTCAACATATCAATACAACCTCCACTGACGCACTTGCCTTTCTCACCATTCTTGCGGACGGTACGCATAAGCAACATCTTGATTTCGGCAGCCGTTAGCTTGGGGAAATAGGCGCGGAGCAGGGCTGCAACACCACTCACAACTGGTGCAGCGACACTGGTACCTTGAGAAAGTTCATATTTGTCACCGGGAAAGGCAGAGGCAATGTCTTCACCAGGAGCGAGCACATCAACGTTTGTCGCTCCATAGTTGGAAAACTTGCAGGTGATTCCATTCTCGTTAGAGGCTCCTACACGGATAAAGTTGGGATAAGCCTTTCCCTGAGCATCCTTGCCTGTGGGATAATAGGCCACAGAATCTATGTCAAGACCATTATTACCCGAAGCATTAACCACCAGCACATCGTGCTTGGCTGCATAGGCAATGGCATCGTTGACCATCTGGGGTGTAGGTGATTGGAACTTGCCAAGACTGATATTGATTATCTTGGCGCCATTATTCACAGCATAGCGGATGGCTGTTGCCACATCCTTGTCGTATTCATCGCCATCGGGACTGGCACGGAGTATCATCAGTTGAGCCACCCCATCTGCCACGCCGGCATAGCGTTTGTCTTTGCCACCATTACCACCCACAACACCAGCGACAAAAGTGCCATGGTCGCATCCGTCGACAGTAAGGGTGTGGTTACCATAATAGATATCGTTGGCATCCTCCATATTGTCCCCCATGAGCAGACGCTTGTCTTGTGCATGCTCTATGCCGTCTATGCGGGTTTTCATCAGTTTCAAGTTAGCCAACTGATCCTTGCGGTAGTCTGCCCAAAGGGTTGACTTCTTCGTGCGGAGCAGGTCAGTATAGAGCATCTGGCTAAGTCCATTCCACAAAGAGTCTTGCACATCTGTACGAATCAGTCCTGCCATGGTGAGCGTGTCTGTGTGGATGTTGTTGCGACGCATCAGAGAGTCCATCATTTCGATAGCTGCCATTTTCTGGGCATTAAACTTATAGAACATGAGATAGCCGTTGATACCTGCTTTCTTGCGCATCTGTACATAATAGTCATACTCAGCCTTGTCAGTGGCATCCTCGCGTTTCATGTTTTTGTATTTAGGATATAGACGTTTGAACTGTCGGTATTCCTCTGTGCCGGCACTGGTCATGTTGAACTTTCCGTCCTTGGTTCCGAGAAAATTCCATCCATGGATGTCGTCTATATACCCGTTCTTGTCGTTGTCCACACCGTCAAGTCTTTCTTTCCGGTTGGTCCAGAAAGCCTTGTTAATGTTAGTAGTAGTGGTGTCGGCTCCAGAATCAATAATGCCGACAATAACAGGCTTGCGCACTTTTTTCCCTTTAGCCTTGAGAAAGTCCACCGCACCTTTCACATTGGCACCCTGCAAAGAATCGTTGTAAAGCAGATGCCAACCGGCTATATTTTGTGCCGACTGTTGTACTTGCGCATTTGCCGTGTATGAAAAAAGAAGAACAATTAAAAATCCTGCGGACTTATATTTTCCGTTGCTTGACATATGTTGAGATCATATAATACTGCTGCCTTGTCCCCTCAGGCAAGCTTTCTGAAAAGGTAAAGCGTAGGAACTAAAGAATATTATCTCTTCGATGTTATGGAAGATTGATAAATTCTTTTACGCCTAATTAACGTGTCTGAGAATATGGAAACGTCCGAAAAGACGCAATCCTACTCAGTTTGCAAAAATAAACTCCAGTTCGGGATAAGAAATAGTTTATAAAAAAGTTGGTAG
>ULUS01022958.1_pt1 | contig 19518 bp, 10 predicted proteins | sample 1958761 | NCBI WGS metagenome assembly ULUS01 (sample SAMEA4835767, study PRJEB28245) | human gut metagenome | biome: gut microbiome; material: fecal sample | place: Denmark | collected 2008
AGCATGGGTGTCAGCATGGGTGCTCCTGGACTTTATCATACTCCGCAGACCAATCTCGGTTTCTATCATGAGAGTAATTTTGATATTACTTCCCGTCTGGTGGCAACACTGGGCTTGCGATATGATTATTTGCATACGGGCATTCATTATCAGTCGTCTGCCTATATGGCAATGACAGCAAATATGATGGGGCAGAAGGCTACCTATACGCTTAGAAGTGCTCTGGATGAAAAGACGAATGATGATTACAGCCAGTTCCTTCCAAAGATTGGTATTACTTATCGTATTGATGATCAGCAGAGTAATATCTATGCCAATATCAGTAAGGGTTATCGTGCCGGTGGCTATAATATTCAGATGTTCAGCGATATCCTTCAGACGGAATTGAATGCCAATCGTCAGCAGGCATTGCGTGGTGATTACGATGTGCCTCATACTGCCGAGGATTATGAGAAGGTGAACCAGACGATATCATACAAGCCAGAAGTTTCATGGAATTATGAAGTAGGTTCTCATCTCAATCTCTTCAATCATGCTCTTCATCTCGACCTGAGTGCCTTCTATATGAAGGTAAGAAATCAGCAACTCTCAGTGATGGCAGGCAACTATGGATTTGGTAGAATGATGGTGAATGCCGGCAGGAGTCATAGCTGTGGCATTGAGGCAGCTTTGCGAGGCCAACTTGCCAATGGTCAGCTCGACTGGATGTTGAATTATGGCTATACTCATGCTGTCTTCGATGAATATACTGACGGTGAAGGTGAGAATGCGGTTAGTTATAAAGACAAGCGTGTGCCATACGTTCCGATGCATACCCTTTGTGCCATGGCAGACTATCGTGTTAACTTCAACTCCAGTTTCTTGCGTAACATGGTTTTCGGAGCAAACGTAAACATGCAGGGCAAAACCTATTGGGATAATGCCAATACCTATAGTCAGGATGTTTATGCCGTATTGGGTGCTCATGTTGCCTTCGATTTCGGCATCCTGCAATTGAACTTATGGGGCAAGAACCTCACAGACACCAATTACAATACCTTTGCTGTAGACAATGCCGCAACCGGAAAGCGCGAATATTTTGCGCAGCGTGGCAATCCATTTCAATGTGGTGTAGATTTGAGTTTTCTATTTTAGATGATAATTGTCTCAACTCACTAAGAAACTATTTTTGCAGTAGAAGAAAAGACGCTCTGCAAGACAAAAGCATCAGAATAATCATGCTTTTGCTCTTGCAGAGCGTCTTGTTTATGATTCAATGGATTTCAATGATTATTTATTGAAACCGGTTATTTCTACGTATGGTGCCTGACCTCTTCCGTCCTCATCGCGATAAGATACCTTGATTATCTTGCACTCATCCGGCATCAGACAGAAGTAGTTGTCGCTGTAGATGACAGGCAGTATCTGCTCACCATCGCCACCTTTCAGGTTCAAGCGAATCAGGAGGGCAGGAACATTGCCAGTATTGCGGATCTCTACTTCTCCAATCCACTCTTCACCCTGCTGAACGAAGTGCTTGCCGCTGATGGAAACGGTTGCCTTAGGGAGTTTGGAGAGTGCCTGAAGGTTGTCTTCTTCCTTGCCTTGTACATAGAAGTTGTCTGAAATCATCTGGCTGTTCTGCTCCAGGCTCAATTTGATGTAGTAAACTTCCTCATCCGGTTCGCTAACGCTAACGGCATCTACGGTCTGGTCTTCACCCACGTTCACTTCCTTGCTTTCTTCCTTGAGCAGCTTTCCGTACATATCAAAGATCTGAGCCTTGGCAACCAGACCATTCTTGGCACCACCAGCGAAGTTAACCACCTCGGCAACCTTCTTCACTGGGTTATACTGGATATGTAATGGTTCGCAAGCCTTCTTCACACCAAAGTAAGCGGCTGTTGGCTCAAAGTAGTAATCATAGGTACACCATACCATGCTTGGCCAGCAGGCATGACTCATCCAGATGAGCAAACCGAGACGGTCTTGCTGGGAAGACTCGTACATCGCACGGTAGCCATCATAGTTGAGCCACTGTGCCCACTTGGTAAACTGCTCTGCACTCTGAGGTTTGCCATAACGCTTTTCCATGATGTTGTTGAAAGATTCACCTCCCTGAGCCCCCTTCAATGTATAATCATGCTGTCCCCATGCATCGCTTTGTGGCCACAGATGTTCCGGTTCCATCATTCTGCTCAACGATTCGAAGGTAGGAACATTCGGCAAACCTCGTTCTGAATGCAATTTATGACTCTGGTTAGCGAAGTAGAATGAAGGCGACTTCATCTGATAAGGACCATGTCCACTCACACCCAGGTCGGCTGAGCTAGGAATATATCCCAACTGTGGATGGATATCCTTCACCTGTTCTCTCAATACCTTGTCAATTGCTGCCGGAGGGAATCCCTCGTTTCTTCCGCAGTAGATGCCGATGCTGGCATGGTTGCGGATACGGGAGATGTAATCAGCTGAGTTTTCCAGGAACATCTTGTTGTCATCAGGATCTGGTCCGTCCCATGGGTTAGCCAGCCAGAAGTCCTGCCATACCATGATACCATACTTGTCGCATGCTTCATAAAGTTCCTCATCGCCAATCTGACCTACCCAGTCGCGAATCATGTTGTAGTTCATCTCCTTATGATAACGTACTGCTGCATCATATTCACGTCCACGATAGTTGAGGTTGGTTTCCGAGAATCCCCAGTTACCGCCCAGTGGGTTCAGTCGCTTGCCATTGATGTAGATCTTGGTCTGTGTCTCCAGGTCAGCATAGCTCATCTGTCGGATACCTGCCTTATAGGTTACCTCAGAAATCATTTCGCCGGAAGCCTTGTCTGATACCTTGAAACCGGCATCATATAAATAAGGTGAACCATAACCGTTAGGCCACCAGAGATTCATGCGCTGATTCTTGAGCTGTGGATAGTCGGTAGGAGCGAAGGAAACCTCACGCTTCTCGTTTGGCTGCAGACTAACTTCCTGCTCAAACTTGATCTTGCCGATATAACCAGCCAGTTTCACGGTCTTAGCCACGGCATCTGCATTCTGCAGGAAGACAGATGGGGTCATTGATGCCAGGGTGTCAGGCAAGTTCAGGGTTGATGTAACCACAGGATCCGAAACACTTACGCCATTGTCATGGGTAAGATAGACATCATTCCATATACCGATTTCACGACCTGGTGTATTGGTTATCCAGTCCCAGCCGATAGAAGCGTGGAAGGTAGGGTTGTCAGCACCCAGCTCTCCACCATTCAGGTCAGTGTTCTGGAGATTTTTCTGCTTCACAACGCCAAAGTGAGCATTTTTGATGACATGTACCTCCAACTTATTGGAACCTGGTTTCAACAAGTTGGTTACGTCGATACGAGAGCGGATAAAGGCACCATCAATTCTACCTATCTTTTCGCCGTTCAGTAATATATCAGCCTTCCAGTTGATACCATCGAAGTTGAGATAGGTATGCTGCTGCTTGTTGGCAGACGGCTTATGTTCGATGGTGGTACGATACCAGAAATCAGAGTTGAAGAACGATTCAGAAATCTGACGCATGTTGTCATCGAAGCGGTTATCAGGCACTGCCCCGATATTCATATAGCTGGTGAGTACAGTACCAGGCACCGTAGCCTGAATCCAGGCATCACTTCCTTCTCGGCGCAACTGCCACTGATTGAGCATCTGCTTGCCATTCTTTGAAGCCAGCGTATTGGCAGTTTCTGCACGCAGGCCACCCTTACCCATTACCTGCATTTCAGATAAGGCATAGTGTCCGGATGCATCCGGTTCGGTAAGCTGCAGTCTAACATATCTGCCATGACCTTTGCAAGCCACCTTTTCTATCAACCCTTTCTTTTTTTGCTGTCCCAGGGTTGCAATATCGCTCCAGTTCCTGGCATCATTGGATACCTGAATCTTGCCCTGGCGAGCCTTGTTCACCCAGAAGAGATTCACCTGGTCGAAGTCTGCCTCTGTGCCCAAATCTACATAGAGCCACTGAGCCTTGGCATCTGTTTTATTTGCCAAGCCCGACTTCCAGACGCTGGAGAAGTGCATGGACGGACGCCATGAAGTGGTGTTGTCGATGAGTTTGATACGCCACCAGGCAGCACCCGGCATAATCAACTCGATGCGTACATGTTCGTAGTTGCCAGGTTTCTTCAGCGGGATGGAAACATTTAATTTTCTAAGTGGGAGTTTCACTACGTCCTGGAACTTATTAGGGTCGGAACTAACCTGCTGCTTGGTAGCAACACCAGGAAGGTCAGAACCCTTTTCTTCTCCCAGGACTTCCCATTTCTTTCCATTGTGTGAGCCCATCACCCGGATGGTATAGCCTTGCGAAGCCTTATCCTTATAGAAAGCCAGTTCACCGGTAAATTCCAATTTCTTGAGATTCACCGTCATGGCTTCCCAGTTAAACTCTACAAATGCATTTTCACCTTTGATATATTGGCTCGTAACCGTATTGCCGTCAATCATTTTCTCCTTGTCACGGTTGGACAGTTCGCCCTCATTGGTTTTCACACTGAGGAACGAAGGAGCTTTACTGGTGATGATACCGTCCGTTACGAGATGTCCCGTAAGGTTGAAATCTGCATTGGATGAAGTATATACCATTCGGTTCAATGCTATGTTCCGATAGGTGTTGTCCTTCACCATTCTTGGAGCCGTAAATTGAGAAGGGCGTCCAGGATATTGTCCGATACCCCTTGTCCCGGCTTGATCATCAGCATACATCATGCTTAAGGATTGGCTAAGTAAGGCCATTAACACAACTGCTTTTTTCATTAGGTTATTAATATAATTATTTACTACATTTTTAGCTTTATTCTGCAAAGTTACAAAAAAAATGCATATCTGCTGATTTTTTATTGCACTTTTATGTTTTATTTCATCTTGCAGTCGGGTAAAACTTCCATACATCTCCTGCCTTCAGCAGTCTTGAGAATGCAGCCAATGGTCTTTCTGCCTATGTTTCTGTTTATAGGAACCAGATCCTTGTTGAGTACTTCTACGTAGTGAACACCGGAGTTTGGTACATCCATAGGGAGGGTACCCTCAGCTTGCATCTTGGAGTGTTCGAACTTTGACAAGTCGTCAAATCTTACATAGCGGTTTGACTTGCCGTCGATGAAACCTACACATACCGCATCGGCTTCTGTAGCAATGGAAGCAAAGATGAGTTTTTCGCCAGCATAACGCTTAAACTCTCTGCCACGTTCCCGCTGCAGCAGTTCGGCCATGGAAACCTTGCACACCCTGCCGCTCTCGTATACCAGGATGAGCCATCCCTCTTCTTCGTCTTCGTGAACGGCGAGCTTCAGTCGATAGTCTTGCCAGTCATCGTCATCCAGAACCTTATATTCATCGGTATCCATCAGGCAGATAACAGCTGTGACCGGACGATAACCTTCCTCATAGTCGTGGAGCACATTGTTGCGGAAACGCGAGGTCTGGATATGGTCGGTGATAGGAGCCGATTCCACGAGTCGGCTGCTGTTCTTTGTCTCCTTTTCATGTGGAGTTGGTTCGGCTGTTGAAGCCGGTGCAGAGGCAACAGCCAGATGCGGAATATGTTCTTCAGCCCATTGCTTTCTGATGGCGAGGAACTTATCTCTATAGTTCTCGTTTACCTTGCGTGCTGAAGTTCCCATACGCTCAAAATATTCGTAGCCCACAGAAATTGGGGTAGGGCATGGTTCGATGTCGATGATGAGCACGGCGTTGCTTACTTCCTCATCAAAGTGGGTATGCACATAGTGGGCCCCCTCCTGTCCGAGATAGTAAACCATTTTGTTGTTGACGTATGTTTCATATTTGTCTCTTGAACCCTTGAAGAGCGTATTCTTCAGGTCTTCTTCCAGACCCATTTCGTAACCGATATCTGATACGCCAAGATACAGATGACCGCCTTCGGCATTGAGGAAGGCACAAATCTCCTGCATGATCTTGATGGTCTGTGCCTCGACATCTGCTCGCATGGAATTTTCCGGGTAGATGATAGAGGTTTTGAATTCGGTATGGAAGTCTTCCTTGCCATAGTTCTTCTTGTTGGAAGAAGACTTCTGCAGCTTCAGCAGCGCACGGATTTTGTCAAGAATATCAACCGCCTGGGTGAGCAGTCCCGATTTCTTCACGAAGTTGTGGGAGAGTACGAGCGATGCCAGCTGCTGAAGATGTGGATCTTCCGTCAGGCTGCTCCAGCGATAGAGTTCCTCGTAATGTTCCTCACTGTCCAGGCAGCCGATGATGCGCAGCTGCATGAAGTCATGGCGCAGGATGGCATTGCGTTCAAAGAGTTCCGGTTCTGTCTCTGCGATAAGATTGATTTTCTTTGTATCCACCTTGTCCAGTGCAGCAAAGTCGTTGAGGAGTTCCAGCAGGGTAAGACGACTGTCGTAATAGCTGACGCGCTCCTTGCTGTCCAGCATGATGGCTAGTAAACGGCAGAAGTTGAGATAGTTGTAAGCCTTGATGTTGTCCTCTTCCAGTGTTGCCTTGGCATCGATGATTCCCATCAGTTCGGCTACGTATACCGGATTCATGCTGACGGCATTTTCCAGTTCATCTTTTTCTTCCTTAGGGTTGTATACCTCGTTGTTGGCATAGCCGCGCATAAGCTGGTGGAAGGCTTCGGTAATTCCGAATCTGCTTTCAGGAGATTCCCGCAGGAAGGTGGCATAGAGGTAACCGTTGCTTCCTTCCGTGATGTTATCCACCTCTACTATCATGCCCTTCTTCAGGTCGCTGAGTTCCATGCCGGGGGCTGGAGCCACGGAGACAGAGAAACCTTCGCTGCTGACAGCCGGAATGCGAGGCACGCCCGGCACCTGGTTAGACAGCAGACAGGTGAGACGGGAGTTATAGAAAAGGTCGTTTACTCTCACGTCGTCTTCATATTCCGTTATCATGTCGTGCATGGCAAAGACATAGCTTCCGTCACTCTTTATGTCCTTTACATAGGCACGCAGCATGAGTGGCATTCCCTGATATTCAAAGGATTGGATATTGATTTCTCCAGGGTAGAAAGATACCACATCGTTCAACACATCGAGTGTACCTTCTCCCTCGCAACCATCTTCTACCACCTTACATTCGAAGACGTATTGTGCGGGCAGCTGTTTGGTAACGATGATTACGGTTTCATCGTCGATATAGAGTTTTCTGTTCTGTTTCTTGGATGTCTTGCGTTTTTTTGAGAAGAGAGAGTGGTTGATATACTCCCAGAGTTCCTTAAAGTGTTCGATGGTAGTACCCACCTTGCCTCTCAGTTTTACCGGTGGCTTTTCGTCAAGACGGATGGAAAGACCATGCCAGAGTCCCATTCGGGCAGAAAGCGGCATGTAGAGATTATCCCTGTCAAGGTCTTTCGGCTGGATGGTGATGGCCTGCTCGTTGACAGAAAGCAGAGCCATGTCACTCTCATATTTGGCGGGTTCAAAACTTTCTACGGTATCGTTGTTCTGCGAGCAGAGCATATTGGACAGTACGAAGGCATCATCACTGTTGAAAGGCAGGGCAGCATCAAACTCTGCCTGGGTAAAGAGTGAGAGAAAAGCTCTCTGCAGGGTCTTGTTTGGATCACTCACGTTCATCAGTGAAACCAGTCGGTAGAGAATGGCCTGATTCAGTGAAGTATCGTAAATCTTGTGGGTGGCATTTCTGCCCAGTATCAGTTCAATGATGAGTACCTGTATCATCGTCTCCTTAGTGGTTAGGTCGCTGGAGAGTCTGTCGGTCTGATTATAGATATTGTCTACGTATCCCTGCAGCAGTTTGAGCCATTGCATCTGGAATGGCTTTCTGTTCCATAGGTATACTTCCTGGCTGCGAAGGGTAGCAAGGATGGTATCGATATGCTTTTCCATCATCGAGAAGTCGAGCATGAAGATACATTGCATGATGCAGAACTGCTTGCGTGGATGATAGATGTAGGCGCAAGTAGAGAGGGTAGAAAGTATATGGCTGATGGTATCCTCTGCCGTTCCGTTTCTCAAGATTTCGATGGCTTGGATATAATAGGATATCAGTTCGATGATATCCGTGAATCGTTGTTCCAGCAGGATGCGCTCGGCTTCCTTGCAGCGTGGCAGAAGGCTCTCGCTTTCAAGGGCTTCCAGGCAACGGGCATGGATGTTCTGTAGTTGTTCTTGTAGTTCGTCTTGATTCAGACTTCTGGAAATACCGTTTATCCAGCGCAGGCATTCCAGGTCGAAAATGTCGGATGGGGTATCTCCGAGCATCAGTTTTCTGAATTCCGGTGTATTCCAGCTTTCATTGCCGATGATATCGCAGAAATCCTTGTCGGAGAGTGAAAATTCTGATTTCTCGGCGCCCAAAACATCTACCAGTTGTACTTCCATCTGTTTCTGGCGGATTTTGGTAATCCTGCATCTTACTCTTGGGGTAAGAGCAGCATTGATGACGGTATCTCGTTTTAGTATGGCCGTAAAACCGTATTGATCTTCCAGATGGTAGCAGTCACCTATGGTCAGTTTTATCTTGAAGTCTACCTCATCGTCTTCTTTATAATATTGCCTCATGAGGAGTTCTATGTTCTGGGCAATGAAAACCTTGCCCAGGTGGGTGGTTACCATCAGGCAGTTGAGGGTTTCTGGCATAGGTTGCCTTCTCTGGAAGTCAATCTGTGCTACTTTATAGATTCTATCTTCTACTTCGATGACGAATTTATGTTCTTCTTCATCTATTCGCAAAACCTTTGCTGTTATATTCTTGTAGTTGTTCATAAATTATATAGTTTTGATATGCGCTGCAAAGATACAATAAAAAACTGACTTTTCCTCCTTATTTCTGTTTTTTTCTTCCTCTTTCCCTCAGAGGAATAGATGATGTGTCTATGATAACGAAAATGAGGATTATCTACCAGGATATGTGCTTATGTTGTATGAAAGTAGGTATATGTTGTCTTTTGATGGTAAGAAAGGTAAATAAAATGTTCTATATCAGCGGCATAAATTCATAAAAAAACTTGGTGAAATCAAGAATTATGTGTATTTTTGCAATTGTAAAAAGTTTAAAAACTAACACTGGATAATACTAAATGGTGAGAGTAAAACATATATTATGGTTGTTTTTGGTTTCTTGGATGTTGATAGCTTGCCAGCAGGAAAAGCATGACAGAAGCGGGGACGATACGAACAGCTTGCTTTCCATTGAGGATTCGATGGAGGCTAACCCCCGGTTTGTCCGTCAGAAAATAGATGATGGAATGAAGAAGGCTCCGGATAGTCTTACCTATTATGAATATATGTCCAGACTGGGCAAGTTCTTCGTGCTTTCTTCTTCGCCGGATTCCATGCCCCTATACATCAATCCGGTCGTAGCCTTTGCCGAGCATCAGCCGGAATCTCCTCGCCGAAACAGTCTCCTGGCTTATGCCTACAATTGTCAGGCAGGCAATTATCATAACTTTCATAAGAAGAGAGAAGATGTCATCACGCTCTATCATAAGGCATACGAACTGCTCAGGTACAGCGATTCCCCAAAGTTGATGCCGGATGTCTGTGCCAATCTGGGAGATGCCTATGTCTTCGACAACAACTTGCCCCAGGCTGCTCTTTGGTATCGAAAGGCGCTGTTCATAGCCGATTCTCTCCAAATGCCGAAGGAGCAGACCGCATCCCTGTATATGGGACTGGGACGCATCTATCTGCTGCTGGAAGACTATGAGGCAACCGTGAAATGTTATCAGCAGACCGGGAAGTATTTTTCTGATCTCTCGCTCAACCTGCAGGCTTATTTCCTGAACAATTATGGTAATTATTATTACTATACCAAGGATTACCATACTTCTCTGAAGAAATTTCTGATGTTGATGAAACTGCTGGAAAAACACGATAAGCATGAAACCTTCAGTATGTATCTCTGCAAGCTCAATCTGGCAGATGTCTATCTGAATCTCAATCAGTTGGACTTATCAGAGAAGTATCTGGATGAAGCCGAGAATTACATGCGTAAGAATGCCGATGAGAGTGCCATCTACTATTGTAATACCATCCGTATCGGACTGGCAGTAAAGAAAAAAGATTGGAGTGCCGTGAGCCGGATACTGGCAGTAGAGAAATCGGATGACCAGATGGACTTCTCGTTGCGCCAGATTCGTCATCAGTATCTGGGAGAATATTATGAGGCTAGGGGCGACTATCGCCAGGCTTATCATATTATGAAGGCAGATGACCTGATGCAGGATTCCCTGGCACACAATCGAACCCATATGCGCTCCGTTGATATCATGCAGCGTTTTGCCCAGGATACCCTGCAGCTGCATCATCGCATAGCAATAGAACATAAGAATGTGGAGATCCAGCAGGCTAGAAGTTTTATCTATCTGATTGTGGGCATTCTCTTGGTTCTGATTCTTTCTGCAGCCTTGTTTGTGGTTCGTTATCGCAGAAAACAGGAGGCGGCTAAGCTCAATATCATGAACCTGAAGCTGAATAATGCCCGCAACCGTATCTCGCCTCATTTCGTCTTCAATGTCCTGAACAACAAGATAGTGAAATCTGATAAGGAGGAGGCAAACGAATTGCTGGAATTGACCAAGCTGATTCGGGCCAACCTGGACATGTCGCTCCAGATGCAGACGTCTCTCAGGAAGGAGCTGGAATTCGTAAGACAATATGTGCTGGTAGAGAGCAAACTGATAGAAGATGGCTTCAAGTTTGACGTCCAGATAGACGAAACCATCGACCTGGACAAGGTGATGATACCGTCCATGTTTGTGCAGATTCTGGCAGAGAATGCCTTTGTGCATGGCCTGAAGGGATGGGAAGGCGAGAAACGCCTCACGATACAGGTACAAAAGGGACAGAAAGAGGGTGTCCGTATCACGGTAGAGGACAATGGACCTGGGTTTGATGCTACCAGAATGGCATTTCAGCATCGTACCGGACTCAACATCATCCGCCAGACCATTGCCATCGTGAACGAACGCAATAAGAACAAGATAATTTTCCAGATGCATAACAAGGTAGATGCTGATGGAAAAATCTTGGGATGTCAGTGTACCTTCTTTGTACCTATAAATATAAAATACTAAAAAATAGTCAGATTATGTTAGCAGTCATAGTTGATGATAATAAGCAAGCTGCCCAGGATTTGGCAGAGCGTCTCGGTGATTTCGATGAGGTGGAGATTGGGGGCATCGCCCTCAATGGCATGGATGGATTGGCTCTAGTCGGTCTGGTCCAGCCCGATGTCCTCTTCCTCGACGTACAGTTGCCCGACCTGTCCGGTCTTGATTTTCTGGAGAAGATGAGCAGTCAGACCCACGGCAAATGTCGTGTCGTGATGTATACGGCGTATGATGAATATATCTTGCCTGCATTCCGCAAGAAGGCTTTTGATGTGTTGCTCAAGCCTATCGAAGATGCAGAGTTGGCAACCATCATGCATCGTCTAACCCATGAAGACGTCTTTGTGCTTCATCCGGACGAGAACAACAATCTCCGCAAGCAGAGTTCTAAGTTCCTGTTCTATACCAACACTTTGGATTTCAAGCTGATAGACAAGCGCGATATCGGACTCTTCCAGTACAATCATGAGCAGCGCTGTTGGGAGGTGGTGGTTGCCGGAAGCAAGAAGACCATCCGTCTGAAGCGTAATCTCAAGAGCGAGGCTCTGCTCGATTTGAGCGATCAGTTTGTGCAGATCAATCAGAAGTTCATCATCAATATGGATTATCTGATAGAGGTGGTAGATAATGTCTGCCATTTCTATCCTCCGTTTGATGCAATAGATTATGTGAAGGTGAGCCGCGTCTATCGCCGTAAGCTGATAGATCATTTTCATAGTTTGTAAAGCATAAAGCCTATGTCATACTTGAAACATACACCCGACCCCTCAAAACAATGGTTTGTTTTGAGGGCAACATATAACAGGCAACAGAAAGCTTACGATTATATCGTCAACAGTAGCAGTCATGCTGATGCAGAGGTTTATCTCCCTCTGTGGTTTAACGATTTTAGTTGACCACTTTTAGTTTTATTTGTAAGACGAGTTGACTCGGTTAAAACTTATTTATAATTCACGTTGACTTTCCTGACTGTGGGCAGAATTTTATCAACTCTTCTATATACATGTCTTTAATCGCATTGTGAATGTAGCAGAAAAAAAGAGTGAAAACTTGGTATATTCAGATTTTCTTTGTAATTTAGCAGCGCAAAACGTAAAGTGGGTAAGATTATGGCAGAAATAGTGAATAAATATCCTGTGGGGATACAGACTTTCGACGTGATTCGTGAGGAAGGATACCTCTATGTGGATAAGACGAAATACATCGCAGATTTCAGGAAGAAAGGAATGAAGTATATCTTTCTAAGTCGCCCTCGGCGGTTTGGAAAATCGCTTTTTGCCTCTACTTTGCAAGCCTATTTCGAGGGGAGAAAGGAACTTTTCGAAGGATTGGCCATTGCTGATTATGAGAAGGATTGGGTGAAGCATCCTGTACTGCATTTCGATATGAGCGGTGCCAAGCACTTTGATGGAGAGCGACTGGAAAGATATCTGGCTGATATGCTTGAAGAGAAGGAAATAATCTGGGGGTACAAGTCGCATCAGGAAGATGCCAACCTCAGATTGAAAGACCTGGTAAAGAAGGCTTGCGAGCAGACGGGTGAAAAAGTGGTTGTTATTATAGATGAATATGATGCCCCATTGCTGGATGTTGTGCATGAGAAGGATAATCTTAGTCAGTTGCGTCGTATCATGCAGAATTTCTACAGTCCTTTGAAAATGCTCGACCCATATCTTGAGTTCTGCTTCATTACTGGCATTACCAAGTTCTCCCAGCTCAGTATCTTCAGCGAGTTGAATAACCTCGACAATATCAGCATGCTTGACCAGTACTCTGCTATCTGTGGCATCAGTAAGGACGAGCTTGTCACATCTCTGAAGCCTGATGTAGAGGCTTTGGGTGAGTCCTTAGGTGTATCTTATGAGGAATGCCTGGAAGAATTGCGCCAATATTATGATGGTTATCATTTCAGCGAGCATTCTGAGGATGTGTTCAATCCGTTCAGCCTGATAAGAGCGTTGTCTGGTCAGAAGATTGATGCCTATTGGTTTGGTTCAGGTACGCCAAGCTTTCTCATCAAGAGTTTGCAGAAATATCATGTTAACGTGACTGATATCGAGCAGAAGAGCGTGAGTGTGGACGATTTCGATGTGTCACCAGAACAGATGACCTCTGCCTTGCCATTGCTTTATCAGAGTGGTTATCTCACCATCAAGCAATACAAGCCGTTCACCAAGAGTTATAAGTTGGGTTATCCTAACCAGGAGGTGAAGATTGGAATGCTGAAGAGTCTTGCGCCCAATTATCTTTCGCCGGTTTCCGTAGATAATAACGGACTGGTGAATGAGTTCGTAGAACTGGTTTATGAAGGAGAAATTGAACAGGCAATGGTTCGTTTGAAGGCATATCTATCCAGTATCTCGAATCGTCTGAGTAACAAGAATGAGCGTGATTTCCACACTGTCTTCTATCTGATATTCAACCTGATGGGTGCTCTTATCAAGGTGGAGGAGGATAGTGCTATAGGCAGGGCTGATGCCGTGCTCCATCTGCCTGCAGCCATCTATGTGTTCGAACTGAAATACGATGGCTCTGCCGAGGAGGCCTTGAAGCAGATAGATGACAAGGGTTATCTCATTCCATATTCTGCCGATGGCAAGCGATTGTACAAAGTGGGGGTGAATTATGATAGTACCCAGCGAACTATCAGCGACTGGATTATCAAGGAAGGATGATTTTCGAAACCAATTCGTGGTTTTTTCTGCAGTTGTGAACCACGAATTGGCTATAAAATGCTTAGCATGGTCGGATTTTGATGATACTTCTATGAGACTTCTCCCTCCATTTTTAGAGAAACCTCATTCTGTTAATGCTCTGTGTATTAAAGAGATAAGTCCGTGTTTTGGCCCAAGAATGATACTTTGAGACTTTTTTCGAGAAAAAAAGATTTATACGTGCGTAGGTTTAGCTAAGCCATTTTCCTTAAGTGGGCTCAGTAAAAAATATAAATATTATTATAGTAACACAAGGCTTCTCTATAAATCAAAAGGATGGTAGGGTTGATACCTTTACCATCCTTTTTGTGATTGTATAAAAACGCTCATGTTGTTTAATATTTTACTTTATCATCAAATTCCACATGTACTTCCAGGTTGAACTCACGGACATATATGAGGTCGTACAATGAGAAGTAGCAATGATCGTATAGATTATGAAAGGGCTGTATAAGATGCATATCTTTCGACCATTCTCTATCCAGTCCCTCATTCCAATTGTCGTTCTCAATTTCCATCCCCAACCAATTCTCCAATTTCTCATTGATACTTTGCTCAGGAGGACGCTCTTTACTGAAACGGAGCGGCCATGCGCAACCCTCATCATAGAGTGCATTGAAACCTCCACATGTGAGAGCATCCCACACCTGTTTTGCCGTTTCTGTCTGAATGGGGTGAAGTGCAGGATATTCGTAACCAAGGAATATCTTTCCTTCCACCTCAAAATCTCCAGAAATGTCCTTACGATGCAGGTATTCTTGATAAACTGTCATCGTCCGGTGATAAAGCTGCGTACATGCCTTTCGAAGTGCATCATTGAAACCGATGAGGAGTTGCTTCGTCTCATCGTCATATACATTCAATTGCCATAGTACGTTGCAACGCTTTTCGAGCAAGTGCTTCATCACAAACTTTTCTTTATCAGAGTATTGGCAATACTCGTTTATTCTTGCAATGTCTTTCTCCAGCATGACAATGCGAGAGTCTTCAAATACATGTTTTATGTTCATATCTTGATCCCATAAATTACGGTTATACTTATAGAAAAACTTAATTCCTTTATCCGTTAAGAATCTTAATGGCTCTGTTGGCTAGATCCCCAGTAATGCCATCATATGGATTGGTCAGGATGAAGTGTGGCAGTTGCGAATCCTGTATCACGTATTCATCATCGATAATAACATACCGACCTTCATCTTGGAGATTGTCAGCTATCCATGATGCGATTTCCACTCCTTTCCATTGGGTGTGTGCGGGATTCATTTCATCAAGGTTGGCATTGAGTAGCATGTTGTCGGTGGCAGAAGACGGTGTTACATCAATAACTTTGCCGGGCATGTTTCTGTCGCTCCACATCTGTTGCATAGCCTCTAACCCAAGATATTTCCACGATGATTCTATTACGATATCAGCATTGGTCTCTTCTATTATTCTCTTTAGTTCAGCCACTGTCTCCGGGTCGAAGAAAGCTCCATACTTGTCTTTCCAGGATTTCCCATGATACATAAGCAAGTTCTGGTTGTACTCGGTATTCAGTACACCGTCAAAATCAAGAAAAATTATTTTCTTCATACACATTATTTTATTAGATAATGAGAGATGTACTAATCCTAAGAGAGTGCTTCACGGTATGAACCCGTGAAAGCAACTCCCTTGTAGTGGTCGGTTGGGTAGACAAACTTCGCCGTTATGATATATTTTCGTTATGGTCTTTTATGAATTCCACATACCTTTCAATGCACTCTTCAATCTTATTTATATAATATAAAGAGTTATGGGCTGGTTGATCATCAATTGCGATATTAAATTCTTTTTTATTGTATAGATCGAATAACTTATTCCCATTATTGTCATACATATCAATGCATTCCCATGTTTGCCAAGCAAAGTGGTATTTTTCGCCTTTGTATTTATACACGAAGAAAATAGGTACAGCAAAATAGTAGTTTACCCCTTTAATTTCCATGTACCGTTTTTCATCTTCGGTTTCAAATTTAATGTTATCATTGTCAATGAATGCGTCTAAAATGTCTTCACGATTATTGCGCGTCAATTTCACCGTTAAATATAGATACCTGTTCAACCATAATGATGGAGAGTTTGCCTTCCATTCCAGTTCATATCCTGGAGTTTCCTTTATGAGATTGTTCCAAATTGCATCATCGATTAAAATCTGTATAATCCCATTATGATTATCTACAATATCATTCGGTGATAAAAGCAGTCCATTAACACATTCTGAAAGCGAAGAGTCAGTTAGAACTTGCTTCCAACTCTCTTTCTTAGTATCAAATACTGGTTCCCGCCTGATATCATCCCATTCTTTGCAATGAGAAATAAGCACTTGGTTAGCTTTTACCTTCTTTTCCTCTGAAAGTCCATCTTGGGTAAAGAGGTCCATGCAATTACTGAGTTTGGTAGCGAAATTCTCCCAAGTGTTTTCTCCATTACTGTTTCTGTAGAGAAACCGGATGGAACCATGAAAGAATGCCCAATTTTCAGCTTTCTCTATTGCATCATTCCAATCCCTCCATAGACCAAGTTTGTCCTCGTTCCAATCACTAGGCATAGACTGGTCATTTCGATGCATTTGGACAGCCTTTTCTGCTTCTTCTTTTGCTTGCTCTGGAGCATTTGAACCGATTTTTTCCTTGATTTGGGGAGAGTACAATGTTTGGTCCTTTAAGTCAATGATTTTTTTGACAAGTTTAACTCGATTGTCTGGCTCTTCGTATTGCTTATCTACATTTTCGAGAATGTTCCACATTAAGCGCAGAGCTTTCAAGAAATTGGTGGAATCCACATCCTCATTGACAAATTTCTTAAAATATTCATAACAACATAGTGTGAAGTCGAGTTCATTTCCGTTTTGGGGATGAAAAAATGTGTCAAATAATTTGTTGTCTCCAAAATAGGGCGCTATCTCTTTGAAATTGTCCAGAACAGTTTTTATCATCTTGCCACATGTGGCTGCAACGGTTGAAGCGATGGATTCGTTATTAGTGATACTTGAAAAATCAGAATAGGGAACAAATGGAAGTTCAATCTGACTCCAGGTATTGTGATTGTGGGTGTATGCTGCAAGATGCTTGATGCTGTTACCGCAATCCACACCAGATTTTCTCGCTTCATAGGCCATGATTCGTGCATACAAAGCGAAAAAAGCATTATCAGGCAATTCGTGTTGTTCGCCTGAACAAGTAAAATAAAGATTGGAAAGCTCTTCTATCTCATTATCCCAGGTCTCTTTTATATCTTCACATAAGTCTTCAGAGAATTTGCCTTTGAAGTTCTCCCATTGTGTCAATTGCAATCCTCGGGCATTCATCTTCATGTAGATATCATCACCAAAGGCATCTATCTTCAGTTCAAATCTATTTTTTGAGGCAATGGCCTCCAAGACATCCTCTGCAGTGATGGTGTCTTGGTGTTTATTCCATTCTTCATGAATAGTGGAAAGCATTCTTATCATAGAAGCAACTGTCTCATCCTCTTTCCAATAGTTCACAAACCAATCCTGACAAAGGATATCAGGATTCGGGTCTTGGGTAATGTCCCATCTTGAGTCTTCACAAGTCAATGCCTGGCAGAATCGTTTAGCATTGATTCTGTCTTCATAGGTAAAACGAGAAAGTAAGCGCAGTAGATCCTTGCAATCAGAAGGTTCTGCCTTTTCCGCTGCGTATCTTGCAATCAGCCATAAGGTGGTCAGGCGTTGCTGACCATCTACGGGTACGAATGAATCTTCACCATCTGTGTTGATGGGACCATAGATGAAATGCAGATTGAATTCATGCTGCTTTTCTTCTATTGCAGTGAAGATTTCTTTTATAAACTGTTTACGTACGCTTTCAGCTTTGGGATTATTGGCTCCTTGGACATAGTGGCGTTGAATGCCAGGAATAACCACACGATACCTGGACAATAGTGCAAATAAATTGTCTGGTACTTCTATATAGTGCTTTAAAATATCTTTTTTCATATTTTTACAGGATTCTTTAATTTGTCAATTAAACTATCAATGTCCTTACTCATAGATTTTCGATAAGCTTTTTTATCTTCTTCTGACCAATATGGATCTGTCATCTTTAATCCAGGGAGTGATTTCATAAACACGGCTTCTGTGGCAGGAGGTGCCCAATACTCTGTCCAACTATTACGTGCCCATTCAGAAACTGCTTCCCGTTTGCCTTCAAACAATTTGTTATTTAACGAGGAGTTTGCATCTTTTGGCAACAATGCAAGATTCCCGATAGAATTGTCTTCTGTTGACGGATATCTATTGCCTAGTTTTTTAGCCAGCCAATCATTTCCTTTTCCTTCATTGTATTCTTTTCGATACTCGTCAAACACACTTTTTGAATAATCATTGCCTAACCACTCTTTTAGTTCTTTATCATCCAAATTTTTTTGGTTCCTGGCAAATATATGTTCAATCGACCAAGCTTCTACTTGTCGATGCATTTCAAAGCTATAGCGATAGGGCCATCTTTTCCAACAGAAAGCGACATTGCTGAGCAGCAGATAATTAAATAAATCTTCTCCCCAGTTGGAGTAATCGTTCTTGTCGTCTTTTGGCTTGTATTCTGCCATTTTTTCTATAGTGTCCAATATCTCCTTTCTTGTTTTGGGCTTGATTTCCTTATTATTTCTTTGATGCACAATAGCTCCAAAAGCATGATACATGAGAGAGTCGTTGTACCATTCTAATAAACGATAGAACGCTGAATATATCATTTTCCAAATCGTGATACGCGACTTGGTCTTCAGTTCGTTAAGGATTTTTGTGAGAAAAGGAAAAACCTCATCTTTTTGTTCTTCCGGTGTTGGAGTCAGTCCTGCATAGCGCAACAACACGGTCATCCTGTCGTCTTGTCTCCAGGTATCTCTAGGTGTGCAAAATGAAAAGAAACTATTATCGTTGAGTTTGCGCTCAATCTCATCCCATTCGCTAGCACGTGCATTGGTTATATCGGAGGACTCCTCATTTCCTAGGGTCAGCATGACGCATTTCACCAATTCTGAATCCTTTGCAGGAATTTTACCACTATTAAGTTCATAGAAGGTTGATAATTCCTTGTCTTTATCAACTTCATAGTAGAGAAATTTGCAACGCTCTTTTAGCTTTTTGCAGAATTCAGTTCTTCTTTCGCTTCCAATCTCATCCCATTTTCCCTTAATAACGTCTTTGGCCATACTCATGAAATGCTGATCGAGAGGCTGGTTCGCCTCACGGGCATAGTCAATTGGTAATTCGCCACTTTCCTCACCAAGTATCAGCTTTAATGTGGTAAGTCGCTGTTGGCCATCCACTACATTGATTCTATTATTCTCTGTATCTTTAGCAACAGCCAGTGCCTGGAGAAAATAGAAAGGAGTGGTTTCGGTGGGACTAAACGAGTCAATATCTTCTATCAGCTGACTGACTTGTCGGCTTTTCCACCTATATCCTCGCTGATAGCGGGGAATATAGAAGTTGATTCTGTCATTTTCAAAATCAGCTATTGATTTGAGTGAAATGTTCTTGCTCATAAGTTTACTTTTTTACATTTTCATTTTGGCAACCGCTTTGGCTTAGCAAAGAGATTCAAAAAACAAGAGTTTTATATAAATACATTAGGGTGTCGCAAATTTTGCGACTACCGGATTATCTTCCAGTTCTTCTAATTGATAACGTCTCGACTGCAAAGATATTGCCATGGTGTGCCTTTTTTGTTCATACTACCA
>ULUS01020911.1_pt1 | contig 19395 bp, 17 predicted proteins | sample 1958761 | NCBI WGS metagenome assembly ULUS01 (sample SAMEA4835767, study PRJEB28245) | human gut metagenome | biome: gut microbiome; material: fecal sample | place: Denmark | collected 2008
CTTTTGCGGAGATATTCATTTTTGTTTTATAGAGGAAAGTTAGCCAAAACTTGTCAATGCGGAAAAGAAACAACTGCTTTTGTTGTTGCTTTTCTCCGATTTGTTGCCGTTTGTCGTGAAGTTTTCCTAATTTTGCAAAAGAACAGAAAGAACAGGCATGAACAGAATAGTAGAAGAGAAACGCACCGTGGAAGCGATGATACGACTGTATTGCCGCCGTAAGGAGGGACATGCCGGACTGTGTTCTTCTTGTGCGGAGCTGCTCGATTACGCCCGGCAAAGACTGGATAGTTGCCGTTTCGGTGAACGAAAACCCACTTGCCGCCAGTGCCCCATCCACTGCTATCGGCGCGACATGAAGCAGCGCATGACGGAGGTGATGCGTTGGGCGGGGCCTCGCATGCTTTTCGTCCATCCGTTGATGGCCTTGCGCCACCTGTTGCGCGAAATGTTTTGAGCCTATGGACAAGATGACACCGGAGCAGCGGCACTGCTGCATGGCTGCTATCAAGGGCAAGAACACCAAGCCCGAGATGCTGGTGAGGAGATATCTCTTTGCCCGGGGATTCCGTTACCGGCTCAATCATCCCCGCTTGCCGGGCAAGCCCGACCTGGTGTTGCGCAAGTATCGCACGGTCATCTTCGTCAACGGATGCTTCTGGCACGGACATGAGGGTTGCCGCTACTATGTGCTGCCCAAGACGAACACCGGCTTTTGGCAAGCCAAGATTGAACGCAACCGGGAGCGCGACCGCATGGAGCAACGGCGATTGGCGGAGATGGGATGGCACTGCATCACGGTGTGGGAGTGCCAGCTGAAGTCCAAGGTGAGGCAGCAGACGCTTGAGTCGCTGGCCTTCACGCTCAACCGGATTTATCTTTCCGACCACACGTCGCGACCCTACACGCTTGAGGAAGACGAACGGCAGATGGCTGCCGAACCCGATGCCGGCTTATAGCAACGGGAGCAGCTCCTGTTCGTATTGCGTGGCGTTCTTGAAGAGGATGGCTTTCATGCCTACGGCGCGTGCCCCGAGCACGTTGGGCATCTTGTCGTCGGCAAACACACACTCGTCCGCTTTCAACTGGAAGCGGTGGAGCAGGCATTGGTAGATTTCGGCTGAAGGCTTGATGAGGTGCACCTCCGACGACACCACGTAGCCGTCGAGCATTTGCAGGATGTCGAACTTCCTGATGACGTCGTGCACCACGCTACACCAGTTGGAGAGTCCGTAGAGCTTATAGCCCTGCTCCCGGTAGCGGGTGAGCAGGCTGCGCATGCCGGGCACTTCGCCGATGACAAAGTTCAGATAGTTGTCATGAAAAAGTTGAAGTTCGTGCTCCCACTGGGGATAGGTGTGCTGTGCTTGGCGAATGATTTCGGCAAAGGGAATGTCTTCCTTGTCGCATTGGTCGATGAATTCGGGTGCGAGGATTACTTGCTTGAAGGCCTTCAGTTCAGCCTCGTCGGTGAAGAATGTGTCTACAATCCTGTCGAAACTGTAGTCCACGAGCACTTTGCCGAAATCGAATACCAGGTTCTTGATCATTTATGTCTAATTTTGCGTGGTTTGAAAAAATGCGGTGCAAAGTTAGTCAGAAATAATCAGACGCACGACAATCCCGTCCTTTTTTATTGTTTTCCCGAATTTTGGAGTGATGATTCTAAGGCTGCGTTAAGCCAAAACAGAAAGCAGGCTGAAAGCCCAACCTCTGTCCAGCCAACAAAACCTGCAAGTCTGAAATGACGATATAAGGTGTCACTCTGAATACCGGATGAACCTTTTTGATTGTTGTGAAGTGGGTTACATCCTGTCGGACGATAGATGTGTGGGGTCATTTCTCCACGGGCAGTTCACACCAGAAGTTCGACCCGTGGCCGAGTTCACTCTCCACGCCAATCTGTCCGCCGAGCTTGAGCACTATTTCCTTGCTGATTTGCAGTCCAAGACCGGTGCCCTGCTGGAAGGCGTTGAGCTTGACAAAGCGCTCGAACACCTTTTCCTTTTCCTCTTTGCTGATGCCGATGCCCGTGTCTTCGCAGAAGAAGCGGATGCGGCCAGTGGTGGTGAGCAGGTAGCCCAGGCGGATATATCCGCTGTCGGTGAACTTGGCTGCGTTGGTGGCGAAATTGATGAGCACCTGTCGCAGTCGGTTGGGGTCGGTGGTGAAGTGGAACTGCGTTTCGGGGCATGCCACCCACAGTTTGACACCGGGCTTGACCCTCATTTCCACAGACGATGCCACCGACTTGCACACGCTTGTGGCTTCGGTGTCTTTCATCTTGAATTCGAGCGTGCCGGCCTCGAGCTTGGCGAGGTCGAGAATGTCGGAGATGAGTTGCAGCAGCAGGTTGTTGTTGTTGTCGATGATGGTCATTACCTCATCACGTTCTTCGGGCGGAATGTCGCCCGAACAGAGCAGTTGTGAGAAACCCACGATGGCGTTGAGCGGGGTGCGTATCTCGTGGCTCATGTTGGCGAGGAATGCCGACTTGAGGTGGTCTGCCTTTTCGGCGTCGTTCTTGGCCTTGATGAGCGATTTTTCCAGGTCTACTTGCGAGTTGATGCGCTGGCTGATGGTGCTGGTTTCCACGATGCCGTTTTGTGGCTCATAGTGCGTCACGACGGAGTAAATCTGCAGATAGTCCCATTTGTCCGAATGGTTGTTTTTCTTCACTCTCACTCGGCCGTTGTAGGTGGCGGTTGGGTCTTCCTTGGCCCGGCGGCGGAAGTGCATCAGGTCCATCAGGTCGTCGGGGTGCAGGCGGTTGATGGTCTCGGGGTAGGTGTGGGCACTGTCATCGTTGGGCACGTTGAAGTTGCGGAACCACTGTCGGGTGCCGTAGCCCACACCGTCTACGGCATTGACGCGGGCAAAGCCCAACCGGGCAAAGTCGGCACAGACCGAGATGAATCCGTCGAGCTCTTTCACGCGGTTGGCAATGTTGGTTTCGCTGGTGCGGTCCACGTAGGCGGCGAGATAAGCCTTGATGTTGCCCTTGTTGTCATAGAGCTTTCGGTAGCGTGCCATGACGTAGAGCATGCGCTTGGAGTCAAGGGTGCTTTGTGTGGGGCGGTAGCCGTAGCCGTATTCGAAAGCCGCATCGTAGAGGTCGCGCTTGCGTATGTTTTCAAGGTCTTCGCTTGTGAGAATCATGCTTCGGAACAGATTGAAGTCGCTCACGTCGTCTATGGAGCCCAGTCCGAAGATGTTGAGTGTGCGCTCGTTGGCGTAGGTGAGTCTGCCGTCGGGTGCATAGAGGGCGAGGCCCACGGGTATCTTGCCCAGCACATCGCGCAGATAGTCTTTCTCGTCGCGTATCTTGCGGTTTGACGTCTGGAGCTTGCTCCAGGTCATGATGAGGTTGGCAATGTCCTTGAGCAGCCGTTCGTCGTCAGCCGTCCACAGGGTGGGGCGTGTCATGATGTCGATGCAGAGAAATCCTGTCTGTGGGGCGGAGTTGGGGATGGGCACGGCAATGTGCGACTTGATGCCCAGTCTTCTGAGCAGCAGCTTTTGTTCCTCGGCCTCGGCAGGCAGCTCTTCCGTGTCGTTGATGATGATGCTTTTGCCGAATTCCAGCCGGTCGTAGCGCCACGACGTTTTTTTGAAAGTGCCGCCCAAGCAGTCCATCACGTCGTCAATGCCCAGGGCGTTGACTTCGAAGATGCACTGTTGGAGGTCAGGATGTTCGGCCATGGTCTGCATGATGGCCACGCGTCCGGCATGGTAATAGTGGAGCACGTCGGTGAGCACGTCGTGGAACACTTCCTGTATGTTGTCTGTCTGCGTGATTTTCTCCAGAGTCTTCGACACGGCATTCCGGTAAATCTGCAGGGTTTCTAACTTGGAAGACATGGGCTGATTGATTTTGTTTTAGTGTAAAAGTTATAGTAGCCTGACAATGTTCAGGCGAATCTTGCATTTTTTATTGGAGGGCAGTTCCTTAGTCAAGTAGACTTGCGTAAATCATAATCCGTGCAAAATTAGTTGTTTATTTTCAGAAAACCAAGTTTTTGTGCCGCTAAATTTCCATGGCATCGATTCGCGTGTTTGGAAAAAGAGTCACCATGGGCTCTCATACGGCAAAGTGGATATCCTACAAAGGTTGTAAGTTCCTTATACGTAATTATCTACTGCCAAAATGTTTTAAAAGAGTTGTGGATTACATTCTTATGCAAAGAGAACATTTTGGGAGGATTCACCACGATATGATGATCTTTCCTCAAAGATTGTTACACAGATGGAGTCAACTTTTATCCATGGTATTTGTTATTAGTTGATTATCAATATCATACGTTCTAAACGGTAGAAAAGTGGCAATATGGATTCTATATAGCCATACGAAACGGCTAAGTTTTAAGACACTTAACTTTCGATAAAATCATAAATCATAAAAATTGGGATTGGATGAGGTTGTTTCAACCGAACCTATAATATGGGGGAAAAGAACTTGTCAGATGAAATTCATAAAGAGGTAGGGTTAAGACGACTTCCTTGAAGGGTGTGATTACAAGTCATCCCACTTGTTCTGAAAATCATATTGTGTAGTTTGCTATGCTGCAATTTCCTGCTTTTTCTATAAACAAGCACAGCTTTTCCATCGTTTATGCAGCCCTTTGGAATAAAAACGTCATCTTTGCGGTGTAAAATGTGATACTAACATCAAAAATAGTACTCTAATATGATATTTGAACGAAAGAAATACTTGGATGAACTTATAGCAGGACGTGGAAACGGACTTGTGAAGATCATAACAGGTGTCAGATGATGCGGAAAGTCTTTTCTTCTGTTTGACATTTGGCATAATTGGCTGTTGGAACATGGGGTGACTGGTAGTCACATCATCGAAATACAGCTTGATGATTTTCGAAACAGACGATTGAGAAAGCCTGATGTCTTGCTTGACTACATTGACTCCAAGGTTGTGTATGACGGCAATCCTTATTATGTTGTCTTGGATGAGGTGCAACTTGTGGAAGAGTTTGTGGAGGTTATTCTTAGTTTGACGCACATGAAAAATGTGGACGTATATGTGTCTGGTTCAAACTCTCGTTTCCTGTCAAGTGATGTTGTGACAGAGTTTCGTGGCAGGGGTGACGAGATACGCGTTTGGCCTCTCACCTTTGATGAATATTTCAATGGTGTAGGTGGAGATATACGTAAGGCTTGGCGAGATTATTATACCTTTGGAGGACTACCCCAAGCGGCTCTGTTGGAAACGGAAGAAAAGAAGACAGATTATTTGCGTAGTCTTTATGTAACTACTTACTTGCGTGATGTTATAGAACGCAACCGTCTACGCAATCCGGAAGGATTGAAGGAATTGGTGCGTGTGCTTGCCTCGGGCATAGGTTCTTCCACCAACCCAACAAGAATAGCCAATTCTTTCCAGTCAGCACAAGGCGTAGCCATAAAAAGAGACACGATAAAGCAGTATATTGATTATCTGAAGGACTCGTTTCTCATAGAGGAGGCATTGCGGTATGATGTAAAGGGCAGAAAGTATATTGGTACAGAAACTAAATATTACTTTGTCGATGTTGGCATTCGTGCAGCCATACTCAACTACCGCCAGCAAGAAGAGACGCACATTATGGAGAATATTATCTACAATGAACTTTGTAGCCGTGGCTATAATGTGGATGTCGGGTTGGTGGAACTGGGAGGAAAGGACGAAAACGGAAAGTTTGTCAGAAGACAATTGGAAGTGGATTTTGTAGTGAACCGTCCACCATACCGTGTTTACATTCAATCAGCCTTCCACCTGCCGACACCAGAAAAGGAGGTGCAGGAACGTCGCCCTCTCTTGTCTATCAACGACCATTTCCGAAAGATTGTCGTTGTTGGTGATGATATTCATCGTAAAGAAGACGAACTAGGAGTGTTGACTGTTGGGTTGTTGGATTTCTTGACCGATAAGGATTTGTTGGAACAAGGTTAATCCGTAATCTTGGTTATTCCTTCCATTAATATTCCACCAACACTTTGGAGGATTGCTCGTGGTTTTGTAGCGTGAAATATCAGCAAACGATTAAACACTGTAAGGATGAAAACAAGATTATTGTTATTCGCAGGCTTGTTGGTTGTGCAACTTGCAGCCTTGCCCTGAATGCGCATGACAACATCGTGTCCAATGCTTCTGTTATAAAGGAGCAAAAATTGACTTTGCCCCAGAATGGGGCCAGACTTTCCTGAAGAGCGACAAGGTGAACCACAAGAAGGTTTCCTTTCACAATCGATTCGGTATCACGCTTGCCGCAGACAAGTATATCCCGAAGGAGATGTCTGCAATAAGCAAAGCATCAGGTAGGTTCACAATCATTGCTGTGAGCGGTCCATTCGGTGCGGTAAGAGAACAATTATCAGGGCTTGATGTCCAGACCCTTGCCGAGAGAGGCTTTCTGACCATCTGCTTTGACTCTTCCTTTACAGACGAGAGCGGTGGCGAGCCTCGTAATGTAGTATCGCCCGACTTGAACACAGAGGTTGTCGAGACACACAGCATTTCATAAGAATGTTCAAGAAACGTATCGGCGAACTCCGTTTAAATTCAGAGTGGAAAATAAGGGATGAATGGGCCAAGAGTGTCTTATTGGGCATATAGAAGTAAGCGATCTTGTCTTCATCCTTTTCATGTTCCAAATCTTTGGTACCCATTGCTTTCACCTTGCCTTCCAGCGAAAGTCGTTGCTTCGTTGATGTAACCGATGTACAAGTGCTTTGCACAATAGATATTTTGTCATCATTGTTGATGAAGTCCATTGCAAAGCTATCGTTAAATAGACTGCGGTCATGAATGCTTGTGATACGAGGATGTATAAATCACGTTTTTGTCAGCAAAACGAGGCTCTTTCCAAGATTAAGGTGTTATCTTCCTATCGTCTATACCCATTCAGAAAGTCATGACGGTCAGAGGTCGGGCAGAAATGTATACATATAAGGCGTAATGGTCCGCTTGGTTTTTGACGCAGTAAGAATCTGACAGTTCGAGCAAAGTTGTCAAAAAACAAAGTAACGGGAACGTCTCATGAGGTGTATTCTCATAGTATTGGATGAACCGCACTAACGCTTCGCTAACGGCACACTAAGGCTTCGCTAACGGCACACTAACGACCTTTCCACCGCGGCAAGAAACAGGTAATCGCGGTGGAAAGATCGGTCGGTGCGGGTGTTGGCAGAAAGAAAATGTTGTAGGGGTTAGAAGCGGAAGTCGAGTTCCACGTCTGCCATGTTGTAGTTGTGGTTGCCGGGCAGACTCCGGTCGTTCACCCGGGCATATTCGGCATTGACCTGTATGTTCTTGCAGAACTTGTAGTTCATGCCCACTTCGTATTGTGTGCGTGCCTTGTCCCACGACGCTGTGTTGCGGTAGAGGTCGTAGCGTGCCTTGGCATAGAGCTTGTTTTTCATCACGGGCGCTATCATGAGTGCATACACACCGTCGGCCTTTGACCCCGTCTTGGCAAGGGCTGTAGACCCCACACCGGTGAAGGCGTCGCCGGTGCTGTGGATGTATTCCGAGCGAATGGTCCAGTCGTTGGCCTTGTATTCGGCACTCAGGGCGTAGCGTATGCGGTCGACGGATGCTGTGCGGTTCACCTTTTCATTGTTGTCCAGGGTTTCCGTGTACTTGTGGGCAAACGAGCCTACCCATCCGAAGGCTCCGATGCGGAGACCTTCCACGGGCATCACCCAGGCACCGCCAATGATGTCCTTGCGCTGGTCTTCGTCTTTGGTGTTGATGCCCTGTCCGTTGAACACGCCCACCTGATAGTGCAGGAGTGCACGGCCCGAGCGAGTCTTCAGCAGATCGCCCTGCACCTGCACGCCGATGTCGCGTCCGTTGCTGGCCTGTTCGCCGCAACGGTCGTTGAATCCTGCCAGCTTGGTGACGTTCTGCGAGTAGCTCATGAAGCCTTGGTCAATGGGGTGCATGGGGTTCTCGAAGGTGAACGGCCGCTTGAACTGTCCGGCCTTGACCATGAAGCACTTGTATTTCTGCCACTCGGCAAAGGCGTCTACCAGTCGGGGCGACGAGCCGAGCGACGACGTGTTGCCGTTGACCTGTAGCTGCGCTTTCCAGTAGAAGTCGCCCATGATGCGTCCGTCGAGCGCCAGGCGCGCCATGCGGAGACTGAACGAGTTGGCCTCGCTGCCTTCCTTTCCGTCATACTGGTATTGTGTCATCACGTAGCCCGACAGTTTGATGGTCTTGTACCAAGGCTCTGCCTTTTGTTCCTGTGCGCCTGCTGCCAGGGTAGAGGCGAGCAGCAGTGCGGTGAGTGTAGATTTCATCTGTTTTGTTTCGGTTTGGTTTTTTTACTTCGGGCAAAAGTACAAATAAAATTCGAGAAACCTACAGGATTGGCTGTGATATTTCCTCCTATCCGAACGTGAGCTGTTCTGTGGCGTGCGGCTTGAGCCTTCTGTAGTGGCTTGGGTCGTCGCTCCGGTCTTTCAGGGCGGTTCCGGTCTTTCCCATGTCGTAGGCAGCCTCAATGAGCCAAGCCATCTTGAAGGCAGCCCGGTCGTAGTTGAGGCCCTCGGGCCGAATGTTGCTGATGCAGTTGCGCTCGCTCTCCAGCCGGCCGGCAAAGGGCTTGTAGGTGATGTAGACGCCCAGACTGTCGGGCGAGGAGAGACCGGGACGCTCGCCGATGAGAATGGCCACCAGGCCACAGTGGAGACACTCGGCAATGTCGTCGCCCAGTGCCACCCGGCTCTCATGGGCCATGACCACCGGACCCACGGAGAGTCCCAGTTCGTCCATATAGGGCAGAAAACGGGAAATGAGCGGTACGGCCTGCTTGTTGACAGCCTTCGACGACAGGCCGTCACCGATGACCAGCAGCACGTCGGCCCCCTTGTAGTTCATGTCCGTCAGCCGCTTCCGGCTCTCGTCGTTGAGCCTTCTGCCCATGTCGGGCTGCCGGAGGAAGACGCTGCGTGAGGTGGCGCGGCTCGACACCTCGAGCGTGTCGAGCCCCAGGCCGTGCAGCCGTTCGCCCACCTTGTCGCTCTCGAAAGGCATGTAGATGGTGTCGCGTGCAAGGGCGTGTGCAAGCGAAAACTGCAGATAGTCGTCGGTGAGCACGCTGCACCCCGTGCGTCCCAGGGCTATGCGGGCATCGGTGAAACGCTTCAGGTCCGACCAAGGGTCGTGCTCAATGTAGTTTTGGGTTTCTATTCTTACTAAATTTGTCATACTACTTCCTCCATTTTTTCTATTCCCAACAACTGGTGACTGGCTGCCACGGGCAGTATGCAGCCCTCGTCGTTGACAAGGTTCATGTTTTGCAGCCACTCCTCAAACTCGGGCGCGTGCTTCTTGCCCAGGAGCTTGCGCACGTAGAGCGCGTCGTGGAAGCTGGTGCTCTGATAGTTGAGCATGATGTCGTCGGCACCGGGAATGCCCATGATGTAGTTGATGCCGCCCGCCACGAGGAGCGTGAGCAGGTCGTCCATGTCGTCCTGGTCGGCTTCGGCGTGGTTGGTGTAGCAGATGTCGCATCCCATGGGCAGGCCGAGCAGTTTGCCGCAGAAGTGATCCTCTAACCCGGCACGCGTAATCTGCTTGCCGTCATAGAGATATTCAGGACCGATGAAACCTACCACCGTGTTGACCAGCAAGGGATGATAGCGCCGTGCCACGGCATAGCAGCGTGCCTCGCAGGTCTGCTCGTCTACGCCGAAGTTGGCGTCGGACGACAGGGCGGAACCCTGTCCGGTTTCAAAATACATGCAGTTGTCGCCGATGGTTCCGCGGTGGAGCGAGCGCACGGCGTCGTAGCCCTCGTCGAGGAGCTTCAGGTTTATGCCGAATCCGGCGTTGGCTTTCTCCGTGCCTGCTATGCTCTGGAAGAGCAGGTCGATGGGTGCTCCCTCTTCAATGAGCTGCATGCCCGTGGTGACATGTGTGAGCACACAACTCTGGGTGGGAATGTCGTAGCGGTGGATAATCTCGTCGAGCATCTGGTTGAGTTCCTTCAGCACAGGCACGGAGTCGCTCGCCGGATTGATGCCAATCACGGCATCGCCACTGCCATAGATGAGTCCGTCGACGATGCTGGCGGCAATGCCCTTGAGGTCGTCTACGGGGTTGTTGGGCTGCAGGCGCACCGACAGTCGGTCGGGCAGGCCGATGGTGTCGCGGAAGCGCGTCACCACCCGGCATTTCTTGGCACCGAGCAGCAAGTCCTGGTTGCGCATCAGCTTGCTCACGGCGGCAGCCATCTCGGGCGTGATGCCGGGTGCCACGGAGGCAAGCACCTCTGCCGTGGCACAGTCGCTCAGTATCCAGTTGCGGAATTCGCCCACCGTGAGATGCGATATGGGGGCGAATGCCTTCTCGTCGTGCGTGTCGATGATGAGCCGGGTCACCTCGTCGGTCTCGTAAGGGATGAGGGGTTCTTCGAGAAAACGCTGCAAGGGCACGCCTGCCAGGCACATCTGTGCCGCCACGTGCTCCTCTTGAGTGCGGGCAGCTATGCCCGCCAGCTCGTCGCCCGACCTCAAGGGCGTGGCTTTGGCCATGAGGTCCTTGAGGTCGGTGAAGCTGTATGTGATGTTTCCAAGACTAATCTTATACATAATGATATTCCATGTTAGTTAGCAAAACATAGGGATGAGGTAGATGCCCAGAGCCACGATGGTGACAATGATGGTGCCCCACTTCCAGATGGCATATTCGCGGTCCATCTTGGCCTTCTCTTCGGCTGTTGGCTCGGCCACCTCGCCAATCTCTTCCTCCAGCGAAAGCATCTTCTGCTCCTTGTGGTTGGTGTAGAAGTACCAGAACACGGCGCACATCACACTGAGCAGTCCGGCTGTGTAGAGGGCAATCTTGTCGGCGTAGAAGAGCATGAAGGTGTAGATGAGTATTGTCACGTAGCAGCCGATCACTCCATAGGGTGCCTTGTAGGGGCGGTGCAGGTCGGGATACTTGCGGCGCAGGCCCATATAGGCCAGACAGCCGATCATGTAGCATACGGCAAGCGAGATGAGCGACACGGAAGCTATGTAGTCTATGGAACCCGTGGCAATGAGAATGAAGTTGATGATGCCCACCAGGAAGATGGCGTTGTGGGGTGTCTTGTATTTGGGGTGAACCTTGCCCAACACTGAGGGCAGGCTGTGGTCGAGGGCCATGGTGTAGATGTAGCGAGCCGGAGCGGCAATTCCGGGGTTGATGGTGCTCAGGTCGCCGCCAAAGGCAATGGCCACACAGAGCAGGATGATTGGCATGCCCACCAGACCGGCAGCACGGAGTCCTTCAGCGTAGGGCGCTGCGGCAGTGGCTATCATTCCATAGAAGTCGTGTGAAACAAGTCCAACGAGGAACCACTGGAAGAGGGCGTTGACTGCGAACACGAGGAATACGGATATTTTGAGGGCACGGGGCAAGGTGTATTGCGGGAACTTTGTTTCGCCGCCCACGGACACACAGGTCTCAAAACCGGTGTAGCACCACCATACAAGTCCGAAGATATACATCAGCTCGTTGAACGGAGGAAGCTTGTCCATGCCGAATCCGCCGAAGTACTCCAGGTGAATCTTGGGAATCATATAGAGGAACCAGCAGATAGAGCAAGCCCAGAAAAAGAAGATGAAGGCGGTTTGAGCCTTGCCCGACTGCTCAATGCCGAAATAGTTGAGCACCAGGAAAATGCCGACAAGAACGCAGGCTATGATGCGTGGGGCTATCCATGAGATATCGATGCCGAACGCACCGAGCAAAATGGTGAAATAATTGGAGAATGCCAAAGTCTCGCCTGCACCGATGGCTACCACCGAGACAATGTAGTGCCAGCCGGCCATGTTGGCCCAAAGACGGTTCAGACCACGCTTGGCAAAATTGTAGGTGCCGCCAGCCTCGGGCAGTGCTGCCGACATTTCTCCGTAAATCAAACAAGGCCATACGGAGACCAGCAAGGCTAAAAACGTGAAACCTATAATCCACGAACCTACCAATCCAATCTGAGATGAACCACATGTGAAGAGTCCTACTCCCACCACCGTTCCGATGGTCATGCTCACGGACTCTTTCAATCCTAATACTCTAACCAATTTGTTGTCTTCCATAACGTCACACATTAGTTAAACAATCTTGTTACAAACAATCCTTTTGTTTTTATTCTTGTGCAAAGTTATGCAAAATGATACGTATATTAGTTATAAAATAACAATGTGTTTGCAAGATAATTGGTAGTGATTACATAATGTTTAATATACGGGTGGTTTGGTTGCAATTGTGAAGTATTTAGTTTGTAGGTGCTTACAAATTGATTATTAATTCTGTTTTATTGGTTACATGTGAATAAAATATAAGGCCGTTGATTGGCAATATGCTAATCAACGGCCTTTAGGTCTTGTCAAAACGAAAATGCTTGCTTATTTCTTTTCGAGCAACACCACGTTTTCCACGTGCGGTGTATGGGGGAACATGTCGACCGGTTGCACGGCAATCACTTTGTAGAGCGCATCAAGGTCGGCGAGGTCGCGTGCCTGCGTGGCAGGATTGCAACTCACGTAGACAATGCGTCCTGGTGCGGCGTTGAGAATGGTCTTCACCACGTCGGCATGCATGCCTGCACGTGGAGGGTCGGTGATGATCACGTCGGGACGGCCGTGCTCGGCAATGAAGTCGTCGGTGAGAATGTCTTTCATGTCGCCGGCATAGAACAGCGTGTTGGTGATGCCGTTGATTTCAGAGTTCACCTTGGCGTCCTCTATGGCCTCGGGCACATACTCGATGCCGATGACCTTCCGTGCCTTGCCGGCCACGAAGTTGGCGATGGTGCCGGTGCCGGTATAAAGGTCGTAGACCAGTTCGTTGCCCGTAAGGCCTGCAAAGTTGCGTGCCACTTGGTAGAGGTGATAGGCCTGGTCGGTGTTGGTCTGGTAGAAACTCTTGGGGCCCACCTTGAACCGCAGGTTCTCCATGGTCTCGAAGATGTGGTCATTGCCCTTGAACACCTGTATGTCCTGGTCGTAGATAGTGTCGTTGCACTTCTGGTTGTTCACCCAAAGCAGTGACGTGACCTGCGGGAACTCGTCGGCAATGTGCTGCATCAGTGCCATGGCACGCTGCTCGTCACCCTCCTCGTCGAAGTGGAACTGCACGAGCACCATCCACTCGCCGGTGTTGGAATTGCGGAACATCACGTCGCGCAACAGTCCATGTTGGGCACGAAGGTCGAAGAACGTGAGCTGATGCTCGTAGGCATAGTCGCGGATGGAGTTGCGCATCTGGTTGTGAAGGTCGTCCATCAGGCAGCACTTCTCGATGGGATAAATCTTGTCGAAAGCTCCCGTGATGTGGAAGCCAATGGCATTCATGTTGTCAAAGGTCTCGCCCGACGCCACTTGTTCCCGCGTGAGCCAGCGCTTGTTGCAGCATCCGAAGTCGAGCTTGTTGCGGTATTCGCGGGTCTTCACCGATCCCAGAATTGGCATGAACTCCGGCAGCTCCACCTTGCCAATGCGCGAAAGCTGGTCGTAGACCTGCTTCTGCTTGGCCTTGATCTGCTCCTCATAGGGCAGGTTCTGCCACTTGCAGCCGCCGCAAATGCCAAAGTGCTCGCACATGGGCGTCGCGCGTACATTACTATATTTATGGAAACGTATCACTTCCGCTTCGCAATAGTGATGCTTTTTCCTGCGCACCTGCAGGTCGACCACGTCGCCCGGCACACAGAAAGGCACGAACACCACCATCTCGCCCACACGGGCAAGCGACTTGCCCTCGGCGGCAATGTCGGTTATTTCTACATTCTCCAATATGGGTAATGGCTTTTTCTTTCTACTCATCTTGTCATCATGTTGTTTGTAATTGTGCGTGCAAAAGTACGAAATTATCACTGAACGACCAAACACTCCTTGCTCTGTTTGCGTACACAATGACAAATGGTCAGAAATTATTGTTTCATTGACAATAATTTCTCGCTATTTATTTGGATATAAATGCGCAAATGGTTACTTTTGCAACCATCTGAAAATAATTAATTGAAATCAACTATGAGTGAAAAAAGAGTTTATACCTTTGGCAATGGACAGGCCGAAGGTAATGCTAACATGAGAAACCTGTTGGGCGGCAAAGGAGCCAACCTTGCTGAAATGAACCACATTGGCATTCCTGTACCTCCCGGTTTCACCATTACTACCGACGTTTGCAACGAATACTTTGAGAAGGGAAAGGATGATGTTGTAGCCCTTCTGAAAGAAGATGTAGAAAAATCCGTAGCACATATAGAGAACTTGATGAACTCCAAGTTCGGCGATGCGCAGAACCCTCTGCTCGTTTCCGTACGTTCAGGAGCACGTGCTTCCATGCCTGGCATGATGGACACCATCCTCAACCTTGGTCTCAACGACGAGGTTGTAGAGGGATTGGCCCGCAAGACAGGCAATGAACGCTTCGCCTACGACAGCTACCGCCGTTTCGTACAGATGTATGGCGACGTGGTGCTGGGCATGAAGCCTGCCAACAAGGAAGACATTGATCCATTTGAAGCCATCATCCAGAAAGTGAAGGCACAGCGTGACATCAAGCTCGACAACGAGATGAATGTGGACGAGCTCAAGCAGCTTGTCACACTCTTCAAGGAAGCCATTCTTGAACGCACAGGCAAGGCTTTCCCGACAGACCCGATGGAACAGCTCTGGGGAGCCATCTGTGCCGTGTTCGACAGTTGGATGAACGAACGCGCCATCCTCTACCGCAAGATGGAAGGCATACCGGCAGAGTGGGGTACAGCCGTGAGTGTGATGGCCATGGTGTTCGGAAACATGGGCAACACTTCGGCTACAGGTGTATGCTTCAGCCGTGACGCCGCTACAGGCGAGAACCGCTTCAACGGCGAGTATCTTGTCAACGCACAGGGCGAAGACGTGGTGGCTGGTATCCGTACTCCTCAGCAGATTACAAAGGAAGGCTCACTCCGTTGGGCAGCACAGCAGGGCATCGACGAAGAAACCCGTGCCAACAAATATCCTTCCATGGAAGAGGCCATGCCGGAAATCTATGCACAGCTCAATGCCTTGCAGGAGAAACTGGAACACCACTATCATGATATGCAGGACATGGAGTTCACCGTTCAGGAAGGCAAACTCTGGTTCCTCCAGACCCGCAACGGAAAGCGTACGGGTACGGCTATGGTGAAGATTGCCATGGACCTGCTTGCTGAGGGCGAAATAGATGAGCCTACAGCGCTTGAACGTTGCGAACCGGGCAAGCTCGACGAACTGCTTCATCCCGTGTTCGACAAGGATGCTCTGCGCAAGGCCAAGGTCCTCACACGTGGACTTCCTGCATCTCCTGGTGCAGCCTGTGGTCAGATTGTCTTCTTTGCCGACGATGCAGAGAAATGGCATGAGGAAGGCCATCAGGTAGTGATGGTACGCATCGAGACTTCACCTGAGGACTTGGCCGGTATGTCGGCTGCCGAAGGTATTCTCACAGCACGCGGCGGCATGACTTCGCACGCAGCTGTTGTGGCCCGCGGTATGGGAAAATGCTGCGTGTCGGGTGCCGGTGCCATCAATGTGGACTACAAGGCACGCACACTCGAGATCGATGGTGTGACGCTCAAGGAGGGCGACTACATCTCGCTCAACGGCAGTACCGGTGAGGTGTATCTCGGAGAAATCAAGACAAAGCCTGCAGAGGTTACGGGCGACTTCGCCAAGTTGATGAATCTCTGCGACAAATATACTCGTCTCGTGGTACGCACCAATGCCGATACGCCACACGATGCACAGGTGGCACGCAACTTCGGTGCCGTCGGCATTGGCTTGTGCCGTACAGAGCACATGTTCTTCGAGAACGAGAAAATCAAGGCCATGCGTGAGATGATTCTTGCCACCGACAAGGAAGGTCGCGAGAAGGCTCTCGAGAAGTTGCTGCCTTATCAGCGTCAGGACTTCTACGGCATCCTCAAGACTATGGACGGTTATCCAGTAAATATCCGCCTGCTCGATCCTCCTCTCCACGAGTTCGTGCCACACGATCTTGAAGGTCAGGAGATTATGGCTAAGGAAATGGGCGTAAGCGTGAAGGAAATTCAGAACCGGGTGAACTCGCTGAGTGAGCACAATCCTATGCTCGGTCATCGTGGTTGCCGACTGGGTAACACTTATCCCGAGATTACCGCCATGCAGACCAAGGCCATCCTCGGTGCAGCCATACAGCTCAAGAAGGAAGGCTACGACCCACATCCCGAAATCATGGTGCCGCTCATCGGTATAGTCAACGAATTTGATGTTCAGAAGAAGGTCATCACCGAAACAGCCAAGGCTCTCTTTGAGAAGGAAGGTGTGGAAATACCGTTCAAGGTGGGTACGATGATTGAGATTCCTCGTGCCGCTCTCACGGCTGACTATATCGCCAAGGAGGCTGAATACTTCAGCTTTGGTACCAACGACCTCACCCAGATGACTTTCGGTTATAGCCGTGACGACATTGCCAGCTTCTTGCCTGTCTATCTGGAGAAGAAGATTCTCAGTGTTGACCCGTTCCAGGTGCTCGACCAGAATGGCGTTGGTCAACTCATCAAGATGGCCGTGGAGAAGGGTCGTTCCACACGTCCAAACTTGCCTTGTGGCATCTGCGGTGAGCATGGTGGGGAACCTTCATCTGTGAAGTTCTGCGACAAAGTGGGTCTTAACTACGTGAGCTGCTCACCTTTCAGAGTGCCCATTGCCAGACTCGCTGCGGCCCAGGCTGCTGTAGAGGAATAAATAGAAAGTAATTGACTCTCAATAAGATTAAGTGGAAAATACCTTGTAGCAGAGGATTTTCCACTTAATTTGTTTTTGGCGGAAGTACCATGGGCATGTATTTTGCGCCAGCAAACGCCAACGTTTTTATGCAACGCTCGACAGTGAAGTTCCTGTGTGGTATCTTTTGGGGTAATACAGGTAGGCGGCATCCGATTCTGCCAACATGCTCAACACGGTTTCTTCCACAGGGATAATTATCGGGCTATAATTATAAGTTAATATGGATACGTACGAGTTGTCGCGATTCCTCACAGTTCAGAATTTCTGTTCACAATATGAGATGGCTCTCAAGGAGATTCGCTTAGGGCGAAAAAGGGGACATTGGATGTGGTTCGTATTTCCGCAACTGAAGGGACTGGGACATAGCAGTAATGCCGATTTTTATGGCATATCGGGAGCTGATGAGGCTTTGGCTTATTGGCAACACCCTGTACTCGGTGAGAGATTGCGCGAGATAACCAATGCTTTGCTCCTGTTGGAAGGACGGTCGGCAAGGCAAATCTTTGGCGACATAGACGCTTTGAAACTTAGGTCGTCGATGACTTTGTTTGGAGAAGTCACGGGGGAAGAGTTGTTTCGTAAGGTTCTTGACAAGTATTACGATGGGGAGTCTTGTGACAGGACCATGGGAATGCTCCGATGATACAACCGAGGGAGCGATGAAAGACATTTGCCACACCGTCTGGGGTGTCATGCCAAATGCGGGAAGAAACCCAACGGGATTGATAGACTCTACAGGGCGAAACTTCTGTTATAAGACAACTGTCCGGTGAAAACTATGGTTGAGACCAACCATGCTTTCACCGGACAGCCTGATTATTCATGCATGTCTTGTTGCTCCGAGCTGTTATTCATGCTTGTGCTCGCCATGGCAAGCGTCGTGATGGCAGGTGCTGTCACCATATTCCAAGGTGCCGTCCAAGTATTTTTCCACCACTTCTTCCACTGCCAAGGCTGGTGCTCCGCCATGGATGTCGATGTTCATCTCCTGAAGCATATTGACGGCTCCTGCACCCAAGCCTCCACAGATAACATCGGTCACGCCCAAGCTCTGCAGGAAGCGGGGCATTGCCCCATGGGCATGTTCGGGTGCGGTCAGGATTTCTTTGTTGGCCACGTTCTTGTCCGCCACATCGAAAATGGTTACTTGTGGAGCCTTGCCGAAATGTGGGAAAAGATTTCCGTTGGCTGTAGGGATTGCAATTCTTTGTTTCATTGTATTTGTTGTTTATGTTTGTTTCCGGTGTCGTGTCTTTCCGTCTATTTTCTCTTTCTGAACTCGCTCGGCATGCTACCTGCCAAACGCTTGAAGAACTTCACGAAGTAGGAGGGATCCTCAAATCCCAGATTATAGCTTATCTCCTTGATGTTAAGCGATGTGTGCTGCAACTGTCGCTTGGCTTCGAGCACGATGCGGTCGTTGATGATCTGGAGTGGAGTGCTGTGGGTGCTATTCTTGTCGCCACAAGTCATAATTTTGCAATCGTCAAAGCGACACACACATATTCACTAAAAAGAAGAAGAACATGGAAAAAGTAAATGCTTATCTTCAGATTACCATGAAGATTAAAGAGAGCGACCGCCCAAGTGCGGCCAAGGTGTATTTCGATTACCGTGAGCCATTCCTCAATACGATTGAGGGGGCGCTGACCAAGGCGTTGCTGGTGCGTGACGAGGATGTACAGGTGCTTCACGGTTTTGACAGCAAGGAGCATGCTGCAGCCTATTTGCAGTCGGACATGTTCCAGAACGACGTTGCCAAGGGCTTGTCTCCTTATTTCCAGGCAGACCCTGAGATTCGCATCTTCACCGTGGCAGGCTAAGGTGCGGGTGGATGAAAGAATGGCCGCTGTTCCGGCACATTCATCCTTCACCTTCAAGGGCACGACAATCCCCGACATTCACTCCTCATGAGGGAGAGCATGTCGGGGACTTTCATGTTCTTGTGTGTGTTGCAGGCTATGCCATACATGATGTGACACCGAGGGTGGTGCCGATGGCTGTCAGTATGGCGAGCAGGGTTTGGATGATGAAGCGCCAGGTGTCGCGCTTGTTGTCGAAGTTACTCATCTTCTGATGGAGTTTTCTGGTTGTCGTCCTTAGTGCCTGTTCCTTCGCCTGCCACATAGGTGCCGGCCTCTACCAGGCGGCAGCGCTTGCGGAGCTCGGTGTTGCTCCAGGCCTTGGTGTTGCGCACCAGGAGGTGTATGCCCGTCACGTTCTGTTTCTGGTTCCAGGCCTCGAGGCTTTCGGCGCTCTTGCCGTCGATGCCCAGGCTGACGATGCCCAGGTCGCCGAGACGTACACTCTCGCCGTTGAGGATGATCTCCTGGAGGCAGTCGAGCATGTCGGTGAGCACTCCGTGAATGGTGCCGTGGCTGAAGGGAGAGTGGTGGGCTGCGATGTGGGTGACGAAGTCATCAAAATCTACAGTCTTCTTGCTTACTGCTACGGCGATATACTTCTTTTTGCCTGTCATGTCGCCTGACACTTTCACTGCCTTTACCTTGTAGTTTACTTCACCTTTTTGCATGTTGCTCATAATTTTAATCCTTTCTTTTTTTAAGTTTAGTACTGATGCGATAAAATCGCATGGTTATTAAAATTCAT
>ULUS01034471.1_pt1 | contig 19229 bp, 10 predicted proteins | sample 1958761 | NCBI WGS metagenome assembly ULUS01 (sample SAMEA4835767, study PRJEB28245) | human gut metagenome | biome: gut microbiome; material: fecal sample | place: Denmark | collected 2008
AACCGTGCAGATTGCGCCAAGCAAAAGATTAGAATACTTTTTCATTTTCTTTTCTTTATTTAATTATTTGCATTTCATGTTCTATTTATTTGATTGCAAATATATGCCCAAAAAATGATAAAGTGCCAATTTGTCGTGATATTTGTCCTCTTTTAACACTCGAAAAAGCGTGCTTAACGGCTCTTAATTGGATTGTCACTTATTTTTACATTCGTTTGCTAACCGCAGTCTGCAAATACTTGTTAACATAGTGTTTTCAGCCAAAGAGGGCTCTGAGGGCTTCTTCTACTTTGCGCACCGGCACCAGTTCTATGTGGTGCTTGCCGGTGTCGATGCCCTTCATGTTGTATTTGGGCAGTATCATGTGCGTGAAGCCCAGTTTTTCGGCTTCGGCTATGCGCTGCTCAATGCGGTTGACGGGTCGCACCTCACCGCTGAGTCCCACCTCGCCGGCCATGCACCATCCTTCCTCAATGGGGGTGTCAACGTTGCTCGACAATACGGCGGCGATGACACTCAGGTCCATGGCAAGGTCGGTGACACGCAGTCCGCCGGCTATGTTGAGGAACACGTCTTTCTGCATCAACTTGAAGCCCACGCGCTTTTCGAGCACGGCAAGGAGCATGTTGAGCCGTCGCTGGTCGAATCCCGTGGCGCTGCGCTGTGGGGTGCCGTAGGCGGCAGACGACACCAGGGCCTGTGTCTCCACGAGGAAAGGGCGCACCCCTTCCACCGCAGAACTGATGGCTATGCCGCTCAGTCCGTCGTGGTCCTGGTTGAGCAGCAGTTCCGACGGGTTGCTCACCTGGCGGAGTCCGTCCTGCTGCATCTCGTAGATGCCCAGTTCGCTGGTGCTGCCGAAACGGTTCTTGATGGAACGGAGTATGCGGTACATGTAGTGCTGGTCGCCCTCAAACTGGATGACCGTGTCGACTATGTGCTCCAGAATCTTCGGTCCGGCCAGGGTACCCTCCTTGTTGATGTGACCGATAAGGATGACGGGCACGCCGCTTGACTTGGCAAAGCGCAGCAGGGCGGCAGCACACTCTCTCACCTGAGTGATGCTGCCCGGCGAGGAGTCTACGTCTTCCGTGGAGATGGTCTGAATGGAGTCTATGATGACGAGTTCGGGCTTCACCTCTTTTATATGGTTGAATATGCCCTCGAGCGATGTGTCGCAGAGTACCATCACGTTGTCGGCCTCGGCATGGGCAATGCGGTCGGCACGCATCTTGAGCTGATGGGCGCTTTCCTCACCGCTCACATAGAGGATGCTGCGTTCGGGCATGCGCAGGATGGTCTGCAGCGTGAGCGTGCTCTTGCCAATGCCGGGTTCGCCGCCCAGCAGGGTGATGCTGCCCGGCACCAGGCCGCCGCCCAGCACGCGGTTGAGCTCGGCATCGTGCATGTATATGCGTGGCTCGTCGTGCGATGGAATGTCGCGCAGCCGGAGCGGAGCGTGCGTGTCGCGCGTGATGGCAGACTTCACCGTCTCGGCAGCATGCTTGGCCGCCATGGTGCCCTTGTCGGCGCTCTGCACGCGTATCTCCTTGAATGTGTTCCACTGTCCGCAACTCGGACACTTGCCTATCCATTTGGCCGATTCCTGTCCGCAATAGGAGCAGACATAGGCCACTTTGTCTTTTGCCATGATGTGAATGTATGCTTTATTTGTTGAACTACAAAAGTAGGCATAATTTTCTATAGTTACAAAAAAATGATTACTTTTGCAACAACTATATCCACCAACGATTATGCGCAACACACTTCAATACCTCTTATTATTATGCTTTGTTCTGGGTGCCTGCGGCGAACCTCAGGCTGTGAAAGACCGCAAGGCTCGACACGAGCAGCAGGTAAAGGACTCGCTTGCCCTCAAGGTGGCGGTCATGCCCACGCTCGATTGCCTGCCTTTCTTTGTGGCCAAGGAACGCGGCATCTTTGACTCCCTGCACCTGGATGTGAGGCTTAGGCTCTATCGTGCGCAGATGGACTGTGACACGGCGCTCGTCGGCGGAAGCGTACAGGGGGCGGTCACCGACCTGGTGCGGGCTGAGCGACTGCAACACAGGGGATTGCCGCTCAACTACAAGATTGCCACTGCTGCCTATTGGCAATTGGTGGCCAACCGCAAGCAGCGCATCACCCAACTCTCCGATCTGGCCGACAAGATGATAGCCATGACCCGCTATTCTGTGACCGACATGATAGCCACTGAGGCCATGGAAAAAGGAAAACTCAAGAATCCTGCCTTCAAGGTGCAGGTCAATGATGTGACGGTGCGTCTGGGCATGTTGATGAACAACGAGATGGATGCCATGGTGCTGACCGAACCACAGGCCACAGCGGCAAGGCTCTTCAAAAATCCCGTGCTCCTGTCTACGGCCGACAATGATTTCCGTCCTGGAGTGGTGGCGTTCAGGCGTGCCGACATGGCAGACGAGCACAGAAGCCGGCAAGTGCAACTCTTGCTGCGTGCCTACGATGCTGCCTGCGATTCCATTTCGCGCTACGGAACACTTCATTATGCCGCGGAACTGGAAAAGTACTGCCGGGCAGACCTGCGCACGGTCAAGGCGCTGCCCAAGACCATGTTCACCCATGCAGCCGCACCCCGACAGAAAGACGTGGACACGGCACGCCGATGGATTGCCAAGTAAAACAGCTATTTAGACAGAACAAAACGATGAACAAAAATTTCGCTTCTATACAAAAACTGCTTGACAGTCCCACGCTCAGTTGCAGCATGGGAGAACTGCTCGATGCTACGGACGCTTATCTTGGTTCCACCTGCAACGAGGCTTTCCGGCAGCGGTGGAACACCCTGCGCGACAACCATGACCTCATGCTCCATTACGTGCGCCAGGGCATCGACGACCCGCAGCGCACGGAGCTTTACCGCAACATGCTTCGCTCCATGTACACGCTCATGCTCGACATGGCACACTTTGAGCAAGTCAACTCCAACCGCAGTTATGCTCTTGCCCATTCACGCTCGGCATCGTTCGATGCCACGCTCTACAAGGTGAAGGCTCACCTGGAGGACTTTGTCACCTCGTTGCCGATGCTCGAACTTGAAGAGGGAGAACAGCGCGAACTCCACAAGTCAATGCTCCACAAGGACCACCAGAATTATGTCAACCAACTGTTCGACTACCTGGTAGTCTCTTCCTCATGGGCGGAGCCCGATGCCGACTTTTATGTGAAGATGCTCACCGGGCAGACCATAGACAGCCGCGACGCACGGCAGATAGTCAGTGCGCTCACGCTTTCGGCAGCCGACGTGTTCGACATACAGAAGCTCCGTGTGCTGTGCCGGGTGGCCACGCTCACCACTGACGAGTCTTTGCGGCAACGGGCATTGGTGGGCTTTGTGCTTGCCGCCGACGACCGCTTCTCGGTGGTCTATCCTGAATTGGCCGACATGGCACATGCTCTCTTTGCCGAGAACTCTCCACTCACGGTGACCGACCTGGTGGACTTGCAGATACAGCTACTTTTCTGCGTCATGGCACGGCAGGATACGGAGACGCTCAACAACGACATCATACCCGAACTGGTGAACAACAGCAGCCTGAAGATGAAACACGGAGGCGGCATAGAGGAGGTGGAAGAGGATCCTATGGACGACATCATCCTCGGCAACAAGGCTTCGGAAGAGCGCATGGCTAAGCTGGAGGAGAGCATCGACAAGATGCGGCAGATGGAACAAGCCGGGTCTGACATCTACTTCGGCGGGTTTTCGCAGATGAAACGCTTCCCGTTCTTCTATACGCTGAGCAACTGGTTCTGCCCGTTCTATGCCGACCATCCCGACCTTCGGCCGCTCCTTTCCGGCTTTGGCGGCATGGGGGTACCGACCATGCTCTCTGAGGGCACCACGCCATTCTGCGATTCCGACCGCTATTCGTTCTTCATTGCCCTCTCGTCACTCTTCAGCCGACTGCCTGCCGACATTCGGGAAATGCTGTCGCACAGCAATGGCGAGGCTTTGGGTGTTGGGGCATCGGGCGAAGCCTTCTCTTCGCCGGCGTTTATACGTCGCATGTATCTGCAAGACCTCTACCGGTTCTTCGAAATCTATGGCGACCGTGCCGACTTTTCCAATCTTTTCGGTTCCACGCTTCATCCTCGCCGCTACCTGCCGGTAGCCAATGGATTGTTTGCCGGCATGATTGAGGGGGAGAATGCTTCACGGTTGTGCAACTTCCTGTTCAAGAAGCACCGCTTTGACGACTTGCTGGTCTTGCTCTCTCAGGGAGCACTCAATCTGCCGAAGTGGCAACAGTGTTATTACCGTGGCGTGGCACTCATGAGAAACCATGATGCCCGTGGCGGCTATGATTCGTTGCAGAAGGCGTGGCACATGCTGCGTGAGGGCAGGGCAGACAATGGCTTGCGGGTGAAACTGCTGCGCATGCTCGGACGTGCGGCAATGGCTGTGGAAGAGCATGACGAAGCATGCCGCATCTATGCCGAAGCACTGGAAGCAAATCCTGCCGATGTGCGCCTCAAGACCAGTCATCTGCTGGCCTTGATAGCCGCGGGCCACACAAGCGAAGCGCTGGCCAAGGCTTACGAGTTGAGCTTTGACGACGAGACTTCTATGGCGGTGAGGAGAGCTTACGCCTGGGCACTGCTCAATGCCGGCAAGACGGAAGCCGCTCTCCGGGAGTATAAGCGGTTTGTCAAATCTGCGGAGTCCGACATGGGCGACTTGCTGAATGCGTCCTATTGTGCCTTGGCAGAGAATGACTCGGCACAGGCTGTCGACTTGATGTCGCGGTTTTTGCTTCTGTGGCGCGACTCGGCAGAATATGCCGCACAGGAAGGTTCTCTTGAGGAAAGGTTGCAACACAAGTTGGAACAGGACCAGCCTCTCTTCCGCCGGCTGGGCTTTGGACGTCCCGAGCTGGCACTTCTCGTGGAGATAGTGATAGACAAGGTGGAGGAAGAATTCGGTGACGACGAATTCGATGACGAATAATGGAATGGCTATGGCCCGTGTCTTGCCATAGCTCTCTATCAAGAACAGCAATCCCCGGCACCAATGATACTGATGCCGGGGATTGCTGTTTTCTATTGTAAGGTGCGAACTGCCTATGAGTTCATCGTGAGCAGGAACTCGTCGTTGTCGCGTGTGCGAGCCATGCGGCTGTGGATGGAGTTCATGGCCTCTATCGGGTTCATGTCGGAGATGAACTTGCGCAGAATCCACATACGGTTGAGTGTGGTTTCGTCTTGCAGCAAGTCGTCGCGACGGGTGCTCGATGCCACGAGGTTCACGGCCGGGAAGATGCGCTTGTTGCTCAGTGAGCGGTCGAGCTGCAGCTCCATGTTGCCGGTGCCCTTGAACTCCTCGAAGATCACTTCGTCCATCTTGGAACCCGTGTCGATGAGTGCGGTGGCAATGATGGTGAGCGAGCCGCCACCCTCAATGTTGCGTGCGGCACCGAAGAAGCGCTTGGGCTTTTGCAGTGCGTTGGCGTCGACACCACCGGTGAGCACCTTGCCGCTTGCCGGACTCACCGTGTTGTAGGCGCGGGCCAAGCGGGTGATGGAGTCGAGGAAGATGACCACGTCGTGTCCGCTTTCCACCATGCGCTTGGCTTTTTCGATCACAATGCCGGCAATCTTCACGTGGCGCTCGGCAGGCTCGTCAAAGGTGGAGGCTATGACCTCGGCGTTCACCGTACGTGCCATGTCGGTCACTTCCTCCGGACGCTCGTCGATGAGCAGCATCATGAGGTAAGCCTCTGGATGGTTGGCAGCTATGGCGTTGGCAATGTCCTTCATGAGGATGGTCTTACCCGTCTTGGGCTGTGCCACGATGAGTGCACGCTGGCCTTTGCCGATAGGGGCAAAGAGGTCTACGATGCGTGTGGAGAGGTTGGTCGTGGCGCGGTCGCCGCAGAGGTTGAATTTCTGGTCGGGGAAGAGTGGGGTGAGATGTTCGAACGGTATGCGGTCACGGATGGCCATAGGCTCCTTGCCGTTAATCTTCTCAATGCTGGTCAGCGGGAAGTATTTCTCGCCTTCCTTGGGCGGACGCACCCGGCAGAGCACCACGTCGCCGGTCTTCAGTCCGTATTGTCTCACCTGCTGGTTCGACACATACACGTCGTCGGGTGACGAGAGGTAGTTGTAGTCGCTCGAACGGAGGAATCCGTAGCCGTCGGGCATCACCTCAAGCACGCCGTTGGCCTCAAGAATGTCGGAGAAGTCATACTTCTCTTCTGGCTGCTGGCGGTTCTGTTGGCGCGGTTGGGTCTGCTGTGGGGCAGCCTGCTGGATGGTGGGATTGTCGAACATGTCGAAGTTGGGCGTCACGCCACGGTCTTCGATGGGTATGCCCACCACGGTAATGAAGTCGGTGCCGTCGCCCGGGTCGCCTTCCCACACGCCTTCCGGCTGCGCGTTGGTGCTTGTCTCTTCCTGGCTTTCCTTCTTTTTCTTCTGCATTGCCTCCTTGAGAGCTTCTATGTTTTCCGGAGCCACTTCCTCACCCTTCATGTCTGCTGCTTCGGGCACGGCAGGTTCTTCCTGGCTGTCGGCTTGCATGAAGGGTGGCATGGCATTGGCATTGTCCTGCACGTTGCTTTCGGCCACGGGGGCTTCAGGCTCGGCTACTGCAGCCTTCTTGGTGCGCTTGGTGGCACGTGGCTTCTTTTCCTCCACGGCTGCTGTTGCCGCTGCTGCCTTGGCTTGCATTTCGGCAATGGCAGCGAGTTCAGCTTTCGACTTGCGGCCGCGATGCTTGGGGAAAGAGGCGAGCAGCTCTTCCATGGATTGCTGTGAGGCGTTTTGTGGGGCTTTCTCGCTATCGTTCTTGTCGGCCACAGGCTCGTCCTTGAAGAGTTGAGGCTGTTCGCCGGTTGGCTTGTTGTTTTTCACGTCGAAGTTTTCACCTTCTTTGCCTTTCACGGTATACACGCGGTCTGAGTCTTTCTTCACGATGCGTGTGCGTTTTTTCTTGGTGCCGAGCGGATTCTTGTTGCCTTCCACTTCGGCTTGCTTGTCCAATATGGCATAGATGATTGACTCCTTCGAGTCTGTCTCCTGAAAATCCGCACCCAACTGGGTGGCAATGCCTGCGAGTGTGCTGGCATCTTTGGATGTTAAATCGTCTTTGCTATACATATGGTTACTATATGAATTGATTTCGTAATGTGTGATGTTTTTACTTGATGGGGAAAGGCGCTTCTGTAAAAGGAATATGAAACGTCTGTGGTTGGCCGGAACGGCTCTAACCGTAGCTTTTACTCTGATATTTTGAATGGAGCAAGTCCGTGATGGTTGTTTTCTTGATATAAGAGTAAAAAAAGAGATGGTTCAAGGTGAACCATCTCTTTGAGTACACCCTTAGGGGCTCGAACCCTAGACCCACTGATTAAGAGTCAGTTGCTCTACCAACTGAGCTAAGGGTGCATCGGTGTGCAATTTACAGATGTATTTCTGAATTGCGGGTGCAAAGGTACAACGTTTCCGTGAAACTTCCAAATGTTTTGCTAACTTTTTTCCTCTTTTCTTCAAAAAACATGCTTTTCCTCGCACTTGATGGGGCGTGACAAGAGGGGCAACGAAACGTGGCATGGATGGAGGTGACCCTTGCGTGTGGCAAGGATGGTGTGGCTCTTGGAGGTGATGGCATGGAGCTATCTTGCTTGTGGCATAGTCCCTTGTCATAAGTGTGCGAGTTCGGCTGCATAAGTCGTAGTGTTGTGGTTTGGAAGTGTCAAGATGGTGGCGGGTGTAAATATCCATCATGTCTGTCGCCGATTGTCATCAGCCAAGTTTTAGAGGAGCGCCCTAATTCCGTTCCGTGTTTGGGGCACTCAATGCCTACAGCCGTGGCAATGAGTGCTCTGATTGTGTGACAAAGATTGGGATGCCACTAGCACATCGTTAGTCTGCCGTTAACACGCTGCAACTGGTAGGTTGCGCGCCTGTAACCGGTTCGGAAGAGGTTTTCATCCTTTCAGGTGCAACTGCATCAGGCTTCAGTCCGAAATCCGGATGAACCGATGGCATAGGGTGGGCATGTCCGTGATGGCGGCATTCGGGGTTTTGTGTGATGGTTATATCTTGGGGATGAGTCACCCATATAAAAAGCGGGGGTTCTGTCCGTCGTTTCACTCTGTCCAAGCCAACCCTTATGCTACGAGATAGTATGTGGCTCCAAAATTCGGATGAACACCGGGATGCCTGCCTTGCATGTGTGTGGCAAGGGCGTAAACGGTGGGGGCTGCAGAAACGAAAAATCCCGCACACGAACCCTTGTCGTGTGCGGGAAACTTTATCCTGAAGTCGTCGAGGCCTTGTCGTCCTCAATGACTGTCGTTAGTCGGATAGTGTAATGTAATGGGAGAGGGGATTATTCGCCCTTTTCCATCTTGGCCTTGAGAGCAGCCAGAGCGTCGAAGTCGCCGAGTGATGTACCGGCAGCCACGTTGTTGATCTGTGCTTTCTCTTCTTTCTTTGAGTTGTGCTTGCGAGCTGGCTTCACCACGTCGTCCTTGCCTTCCTCGAATGTGCGGCTGTGGCTGAGGATGATGCGCTTGGTTTCCTTCACGAACTCGATTACCTTGAAGTCGAGCTCTTCACCGAGCTGAGCCTGTGAGCCGTCTTCCTTCACGAGGTGCTTAGGAGTAGCGAAACCTTCACCACCCTCGTTGAGAGTGATAACGGCACCCTTGTCCATCATCTCTGTGATCTTGCCCTTGTGGATTGAGCCAGAAGTGTAGATCTGCTCGTAAGTGTCCCAAGGATTCTCCTCGAGCTGCTTGTGACCGAGGCTGAGACGACGGTTCTCCTTGTCTATTTCGAGCACAACAACGTCGATGTCGGCACCAACCTGTGTGAACTCTGAAGGATGCTTTACCTTCTTGGTCCAAGAGAGGTCGCTGATGTGGATGAGTCCGTCTACGCCTTCTTCGAGTTCAACGAAGATACCGAAGTTGGTGAAGTTGCGAATCTTGGCTGTGTGCTTGCTGCCTACAGGATATTTCACCTCGATGGTCTCCCATGGGTCTTCCTTCAGCTGCTTGATGCCGAGGCTCATCTTGCGCTCCTCGCGGTCGAGTGTGAGGATCACTGCCTCTACCTCGTCGCCTACGTGCAGGAATTCCTGTGCTGAACGGAGGTGCTGGCTCCAGCTCATCTCTGAAACGTGGATCAGGCCTTCTACACCAGGAGCAATCTCTACGAATGCGCCGTAGTCAGCGATAACCACTACCTTGCCCTTCACGTGGTCGCCAACCTTGAGGTTAGGATCGAGGGCATCCCATGGATGAGGAGTGAGCTGCTTCAGACCGAGGGCGATACGCTTCTTCTCGTCGTCGAAGTCGAGGATTACCACGTTGATCTTCTGGTCGAGAGCAACAACCTCGTGTGGATCGCTTACGCGGCCCCAAGAGAGGTCTGTGATGTGGATGAGTCCGTCTACGCCGCCGAGGTCAACGAATACACCGTAAGAAGTGATGTTCTTAACGGTACCTTCGAGAATCTGACCTTTCTCGAGCTTGCTGATGATTTCTTTCTTCTGTGCTTCGAGCTCAGCCTCGATGAGGGCCTTGTGCGAAACAACTACGTTGCGGAATTCCTGGTTGATCTTCACAACCTTGAACTCCATGGTCTTGCCTACGAACACGTCGTAGTCGCGTATTGGGTGAACGTCAATCTGGCTGCCGGGCAGGAAGGCCTCGATGCCGAATACGTCTACGATCATACCGCCCTTAGTACGGCACTTGATGTAGCCCTGGATAACTTCCTCGTTTTCGAGAGCCTTGTTCACGAGTTCCCAGCTCTTGCTCAGGCGTGCCTTCTTGTGTGAGAGCACGAGCTGACCCTTCTTGTCTTCCTGGTTCTCTACGTAAACTTCAACCTTGTCGCCTACCTTGAGGTCGGGGTTGTAGCGGAACTCAGAAGCGGGAATAACACCGTCGCTCTTGTAACCGATGTTCACGATTACTTCCTTCTTGTCGGCAGCGATTACTGTGCCTTCCACCACCTGGTGTTCTGAAACCTTGTTGAGGATCTCGTCGTAAGCATTCTCCAGGCTCTGCTTGTCTGCGCCCAGACTGCCGCCATTTTCAAACTCATCCCAGTTGAAGTCTGCCAATGGCTGTACGTTCTTGAAATCTGACATAATAAAATTTAAATGTTTAATAAATTAATAAAGTTAGACTTTATGTGAATTAATTCAAAATCGGCTGCAAAGGTACTGCTTTTTATAAGAGTAGCCTATAACCGACCCGTTGTTTTTATGTTTATTTAACGGTTTTTCTTCCGTTTGGCTTTCTTCTTGATGCCGAAAAGGTCGCTCAGCGAGGTGAAGTCTTTCTTGAGTTGCAGACCTATGCCCTGTGTGTTGAGGCTGTTGCGGGTGAAGTAGCGGTCGTTGGTCTGGTTGTAGATGTTGAGTGCCACGCCGCCGTTGGGGGTGAGCAGGTACTTCAGGTTGAAGTCGCCGATGAAGCTGGTCGTGGCGTTGGCATTGTCTCTATAGCCGAACTGTCCGTTGAAGAGCATGCGTCCGGAGAGCATGCGCCCGGAGAGGGTGCCCTCGTACTCCGCGTTGTTCCATCCTTCGTCGCCTGTCGAGATGTTGGCACCGAAGTTCCAGTTTCCCTTGCCCACGAGGGTTCCTATCACGTTGTTGATTTGCTGGCTGATGGTTCCCGACAGCAGGCTCTGCATGGCGAGTGTGGTCTGGCTGCGCTGTTCGGCTCCTTGTTGTGTTCCGTTGGCAGTTCCCGAGTTGTAGAACCGGCCCACTGCGAGCAGGTAGAGCACCTGCTGGTTCATCTCCTCCTCGGTGTTCATCAGGCTGCGCACCATTTGCTCCGCGTCTGCCGACAGGGTGGGCAGTTGCATGCCGAAGTCCACGCGTGGCTGTCCGGGCGTGCCGCCTATGTTCATCAGGCAGTTCACCCGGATGGTGTTCTGTGTGAAGCTGCGCCCCACGTTGAGGTCGGACAGGCTCACGCCTTGCACGGCGTATTGCGCCTTGAGGTTGAGCAGTGCGTCGTAGGGGTTGCCGCCGAAGGTGATGGAGCCGCCGGGCAGGAACTGGAAGTCCTTGCGGAGCACTTGCTGGATGGTGAGGTTGTACGTGCCGTGGTCCACCAGGTAGTTGCCGAACATCTGGAACGCACCTTTATTATAATAGGAGGCCCGTATCACGCCGCTTCCGTTCAGCCGTATCATGTCGTGGCTTTGCGGGTCCATGAGCACGCGCAGTGTCACGTCGGGAGTGGCGTTGACCAGGAAGTTGATGTGCATGTCGCTGGCAAGGTCATCGGCAAGGTCGCCAGCCGGCTTGGCCGTGTTCAGCGAGTCGGCGTGTGGCGTGCGGTCGTTCCACTGTATGAATTGCTGTCCGCCCACGGCATCCGGGCTCACGGCATTATATTCCAGGAAACTTCCTTTCTCGGGCGTCACGTCCACGTTGATGTTCACCTCTCCGCTCTTGCCTTCTATGGTGCACAGTCCGGTGGCCCATACGGTGCCGAAGAAGGTCTGGTCGCCATAGGTCTTGAAGTCGTAGGCCAGCAGTTTGTCGGCGTCGATGCGCAGGTCGTAGCCGAAGTTCGACAGGTTGTGGTGGGTCACCTCGCCGTTTACCACGCCCTTGCCCTTGTCGCCGTCAGTGATGGGGCAGTTGCGGAATCTGATGTGGTCTGGCTGGAAGTCTACGGTGTCGCCGGTGAGGGTGTAGGTGGTGCCGAGAGAGGTGACGTCGAGCTGTCCCTTCGCCACAATCTGCCCTTCCATGTTGATGGTTTTCAGTGGGCCGAAGATGCGCACGTGTCCGGTGCCCTGTGCGTCAACATTCGAGAGGAAACTGCTGCACAGGGTCTGCATGAATTCCAGTCGTGTGCCGCGTGCCTCTATGCCCAGGTCTATGTCGCTGCGCTTGGGCGACACGTAGCCGTGTATGAAGGTTTGTCTGCCCGGTCCGTCGTCGGCCAAAGCATGAATGTTGATTTGTCCCTCTTGCAGTTCCCAGTCCACGTTGGCGTGCAGTGTGCCCATGCGCCCTTGTTCAAACTCGAAGTCGCGCACGGAGAGCCGTGCATGGGCTTGCGGGCTGCCCATGATTCCCTTCACCGAAGCCTGTCCGGAGGCCAGTCCGCTGAAGTCCACGGAGTGGAAGTTCACGAGGTTGAGGATGTATTCCACGTTCACGTCTTTAAGGTTCACGGTGATGGAATCTTCCGCATGTCGCGTGGCGTTGCCTTCTATTCTCAGATACTGCTTGTTGTGCTCTATGGCGAAGTCTTCCACGTGGAGGGCTCCTGCCTGGTAGCAGATGCGTGAGGGGTGTACTTGCCATGCCGTGTCGCCCACCATGACAACGGACGGCAGCACGTGCACGTCGGCCACCGACTGTCCGGTGCCGTTCTTGAAGAAACGTGCGTCGAGGTTCATCTTGCCGTTCATGCCGTGGGGTTTCAGGTCGTCAAACGTCAGGGCAGAGGTGAGGTGGTTGTTGGCAGCCCGCAGACTGGCACCGAGCAGTGTCCGTGCGCCTCCGGCGCCTGTTCTGGTGAGTCGTGCCTGGGCGTGGAGCGTGTCGCCGGGTGTGGTCACGGTGAGTAAGGTGTTCTCGTAGGTTGTGCCGTTCCATGTGACGTTGGGCAGCGATGCCGTGAGGTCGAGCTGGTGGGCACGGTCGTCCATGGAGGCGGAAAGTCTGACCGGACTTCCCAGTTCAAGGTCAACGCCGAACAGAGCTTTCAGCCAGTCGGTGCGCTGCAGGGTGAGGTCGAGGTCGAACGTGTTGCCGGGTGTGTGCTTGGCGTGTGGCAGTCCGGGCAGGGTGGGGAGTTTGCTCGCCACCAGGTTGGTGATGCTGGTGGCTATGGTGTTGTAGTCATACTGTCCGTATAGGGTAGCGTTGCCAAAGTCGCTTTCCATTTTCACGTAGTGCTCGTGCCCTTTGTATCCGGCGTTGAGGGTGAGACTTTGGAGCGCGTAGTCAGTGGTGGGGCCGTGCATGGTGAAGTCTTCCAAGGTGGCCGTACCGCTGAGGTCAGACAGGTTGCTGCCCTGCAGGTTCGCGTTGAAGTGACCGCCGAAGGTGGTGGAAGGATACTTGTGTGTCAGTCCGAGTGCCGACGGGTTCAGGTGGGCAATGGTGGCGGCAAGGTTCATGCGTGGCTTTCCCTTTCCGCTGGAGAGTAGTCCCTTGACGTTGATTTCCCCATTGGGGTCGTCCATGCCCAGTTGTCCCTTCAGGGTGCCGCCGGCATAGAGTCCGTCGATATTGATGTTGCGGTAGGTGTATCCGTTCCAGTCAATGCTGTTCACGGTGCCATGCGCCTTGACGTCTGGCGTGCGGCCTTGGTGCAGTGTTCCCTTGGCACTGATGTTGGCGGCAATGGTTCCCAGTTTGGGCGAGTTGAGCAGTTTGCCCAGGGCTATGCCGGCAGTCTCCACGTGGGCAGAGAACTTCCTGTCGTGGAGTCCCAGCAGCAGCCTTGCCGTTCCGGCGTCGGTCTGCAGGATGCCGCGTGTGGAGAGTGCGTTGCCCGCACCTCCGGCCTCGCCCGAGAAGGTCACGTTGCCCAGTCGGCTCACTACCTCTGGCACGCTCACCTTCTGTCCCTTCAGGTTTTCCGAAACGAACTCCACGGTGCGTGCCGATGCAGTCAGTCGTCCTATCTGCACTGCCCACCTTATGCCTTCAGCTGTTTTGGTGGCAGAACCGCCGAGCAAGAGGTTCAGACTCTTGTCGTCGGAGTGAATGTCGAGCTTCTTGACATGCAGCGAAGAACTGGTGCCCGAGAAGGACGTGCTAAGGTGTAGGGCGCTGGTGAAGTTCTTGAACAAAGGAAGAAAACATGTTATGTCTGAGGGTGTTATGGTTGTTTGCGCAATTTCTCCGTTGTAGTTGATGGAGGGCACAAACACGCTCCCTTGTTGCCATTCGTAGGAGGCGGCAAGTTGTGGAATGACGAGTTGCGTGTGCGGCAGCTCGAGGTGGAAGTCGGTAAGCGTGGCACCCCTTTTTCCTGCCACCAGGTGGAAGGAAAGAGCCTTCAAATGTAGTCCAGCCTGTTCGGCAAGCGAAAGGCGCTTGCAGTTCAGGTTGAGGGAGTCTGGAGTGAGACAGTTGAGAATAAGATGGGCACTGATGTCGCTCACGCTGAGGTGGGCGGCATTGAATCTTCCTTGTGTGGGAGCCACGTCATACTGGTCGTAGCTCACACTTCCGCCTCGCATGATGAGCGAGTGGATGTGGAGGTCAAGAGGAGTCTTCTGGCTTGTCGTGTCTTTCGAGGCAAGCGAGTCCACGATGAACTGGAAGTTGGGTTTGGCTTGGGCATTCTCTTTGTAGAGCTGTGCCTTCACGCCGAACAGCTGCGCCGAACTGATGGAGATGCGTCCCTCGAGCAGTGGCATTATCTCCGCGCTCACCGACAGGCGTGTGGCACGGAGCAAGGGCTTGTTCTTCTGGTCGAGCAGGGTCACACCGTCAATGACCACGCGTCCCGGGAATCCCAGGTCCACACGGTCTATCTTCACCACGGTGCCCAACTTGGTTCCCAAGGCGTTTGCCACTTCCGAGCCTGCCCAGTGCTGTATGGCGGGGATGTGGAGCAGGATGGCGGTCAAGGCATAGAGGCACACCAGTGTCCATACCACGACCCGGATTATATGTCTAAGTGTTTTGATGTCTATATAGTTTTGTCCGCAAAATTACTTATTTTTTCTCTGATTAGCCCACTTTCGCTTGTTTTTTTCTCCCTGCTCTCACGAAAACGAATAAAGTGGTACCCCTAAAATAATAAAAGATGTGTGACCACGTTATATAAGGACAATGAAAAAGATATTACTCCCCCTGATGATAGGTGCTGTAGCCCTGGCAGCCTGCACCGACGACGATGCTTTCTCCACGTCGCCCAATCGCCGTCTCACCTTCTCTACCGACACGGTGAGACTCGACACCGTGTTCTCGCGTGTGCCCACCGCTACGCGCACCTTCTGGGTCTACAACCGCTCCGGCAGCGGACTCCGGCTTGCCAGCGTGCGCCTTGAAAGTGGTAACCAGACAGGCTATCGTGTCAACGTGGACGGAACAAGCCTGGGGGCTGCGTCGGGGTTTCAGGCGGCCGACCTTGAAGTGAGAGACAAAGACAGTATCCGCGTGTTTGTGGAACTTACATCGGCACTCAACGGAAAGGATACGCCACAGAAGGTGGAAGACAACCTCGTGTTCACGCTCGAGAGTGGCGTGGAACAGAAGGTGTGCCTCAGTGCCCTGTCGTGGGATGCCGACGTGGTGCGTTCGCTCACCCTCAGTCGCGACACAACCTTCACCTCCGGCAAGCCCGTCATCGTCTACGGCGGAATCACTGTGCCTGAAGGCACCACGCTCACGCTCGCTCCTGGCGTCACACTCTACTTCCATGCCGATGCCGGACTGCAGGTGGACGGACAACTGCGCATCGAGGGCACTCCCCAGCAGAACGTTACCCTCAGAGGCGACCGGCTTGACCGCATGTTCGACTATCTGCCCTACGACGGCGTGAGCGGACAGTGGAAGGGCATCACCATCGGCAAGACTTCTTACGGCAACGTCGTCAACTATGCCGACATACACTCCACCATGAACGGCATTGTGTGTGATTCTGCCGATGTGGAGCCTTCAAAGCTTGCCATGCTCGGCACCATCGTGCACAACTGCAACGGCTATGGTGTGAAACTGCGCCACGTCAACGCCACGCTCGACAATTGCCAGCTGACCAACACGCTGGGCGACTGTCTGCTGGTGGAGGGTGGACGTGTGGCCATGAACCATTGCACCCTGGCGCAGTTCTATCCATTCGACGCCAACCGTGGTGCCGCCCTGACCTTTGCCAACCACGATGCCGACTACGACATGCCGCTTGAACTCGACGTGAAAAACTCTATCGTCACTGGCTATGCCTCGGATGTGCTGCAGGGCTCGCTGCGCGATTCCACGGTGGCTTTCGACTATCGTTTCTCCCATTGCCTGCTCCGCACCCCCAAGGACTCTACCGACGAGCGGCTCACCGACATCGACTTCGAGGATGTGAAAGACACTGCAAGCTACGGTGAGCATCTCTTCCGCAAGGTCGACATCGACCGGCAGAGCTACGACTTCCGCCTCTCGCGCAAGTCGGCAGCCATAGGCAAGGCAGACCCTCTCACGGCATTGCCCGAAGACCGGCGTGGCAAGGCGCGCGGTGACAAGCCCGATGCCGGATGCTACCAGCACGACGAAGAATAGCAACAGAACCTCAAAACATCCATACGTATGAAAAATGTGAAACTTGAAATCCACTACGACTTGTGCTCCCTGGACGAGCTCTCCGCTTCCGACCGGGAACTCGTGGAACGTGCCATGAAGGCCACCGACAACAGCTATGCCAAGTACTCCCGCTTCTGTGTGGGGGCTGCCGCACGCCTTGCCAACGGACAGGTGGTGATTGGGGCCAACCAGGAGAATGCCGCCTATCCTTCTGGACTCTGTGCCGAACGCACCTGCATCTTCAGTGCACAGGCCAATTATCCCGACCAGCCCATCCTCACGCTTGCCGTGGCTGCCCGCAACGAGAACGGGTTCATTCCCGACCCCATTGCTCCCTGTGGAGCCTGCCGGCAGGTGATACTCGAAATAGAGGACCGCTACCGTCAACCCGTGCGTGTGCTTCTCTATGGCACACACGGCACTGCCGTGGTCCGTTCTGTGACCGACTTGCTGCCGCTCTCGTTTGTGGATGCCAGCATGCATGCTTGAAGTTGAACCGATTAAACTGATTGATATTATGATAGAAAAGACATTGGTATTGTTGAAGCCCTGCACCATGCAGCGCGCATTGGCTGGTGAAATCATCAGCGTGTTTGAAAAGAAAGGACTGCAGATCTGCGGCATGAAGATGATGCAGCTCGACGACAAGTTGCTCAGCGAGCACTATGCTCACCTGGCAGGCAAGCCTTTCTTCCAGCAGTTGAAAGACTCCATGATGGTCACTCCCGTGGTGGCTCTCTGTCTGAGCGGCGTTGACGCTGTGGAGACAGTGCGCAATCTTGCCGGCGCCACCAACGGACGCAAGGCTGAGCCGGGTACCATTCGCGGCACCTACTGCATGAGTTTCCAGGAGAACATCGTCCACACATCCGACTCCAAGGAGAACGCAGCCATCGAACTGAAGCGTTTCTTCCGCGATGATGAAATCTTCGAGTGGAAGCAGTCGTCATTCCCCAGCCTCTATGCTGCCGACGAGTTCTAAGATGGAATTCTGTTATAGGTAATGGCGGACTGCGGAACCAATCCGTGTCCGCAGACAGAGGCTTCATCCTTTGGTGCGTCCCTCTAAAGCATACGCCCTGCAAGGCAAAAGCAGGGGCACTCTTTTGTGCTTCCTTTTTACTTTTGCCCTTGCAGGGCGTACGTATGAACCATTCGTTCCCCCAGGGTGTCGCTTTGCTTGCCCTGGGCTGTGTAGAGGCTGGGCTTTCAGCCTGTTGGTTAGTGTTAGTGCAGACCTCTTGTTGGTGGTTCTTCCGGGATTGGGAGAGACACGGTATATTCGTAGTATTGGGTTCGGATGACTTGCGGGCTTTCTGCCCGCTTTTTGTTTAGTTCTAAACGCTGAAATACACTCCTCGCTCCAAATACCGGAATACTCTTATTTGTTCTTTTCGTGCGCCTTGCACCCTGCTATCATGTGCTTGATCTGTCTGATGCGTGGTTGGTGGTCGTCGTCGTTGAGAAAACGTTCGTAGTAGGCGAGTGCCGACTCCAGACTTTCGGCTGCGTTGGCCCATTCGCCTTGCTGCATGAGGCAGAAGCCGATGCGGTAGTGGCAGTCGGCACGCTCCCGGTCGTAGCACAGGGTGAGCACATGCTCGTAGTCGGGCATGGCCTTGCTGTAGTTGCCCAGTGCAAAGTGGCTTTCCGCACGGGCATAATAGTAAACGGAGCGTTCGTGGGGCGACAGTCCGGTGAGGGCAGGCAACGAACGGTCGAACTCCGTGATGGCCCGTTCGTAGTCCCATTCCCTGTAATAGCACAGTCCCATGTAGGCATGGAATCTCGGGTTGAGCTTGTAGTCCTTGTCGAGCCGTTCAAAGATGAGGAGTGCCTCGTGATACTTGCCGCTCTTGAAATATTCAAGCGCCATGCCCAACCTGTCGCTGTCCTTCACCTGCTGGGCTTCCGTGCTGCACGGCAAGGCCAGCAGCACGGCAAGGGCGATGAGCCATGCGTGCTTCATCGGGTGTAGAAGTCGATGAGCCTGGTGAGCGCACGGCGGCACACCGGGCAGAAGTCGGGATTCTCGTTGGTGCGCATGCGGCAGTCGCGGCATGGGCGGTAGACCCCTTTCAGGGAATAGCCGGCACCCTCATAGAGTCCTACGCCCTGCTTGCCCGTCATGTCTTCCCACTTGCTCTTGAAGTCCTTGCGTGTAGTGATGTTGGGCTCCCATGGTTCCACGTCGTGCGGATACATGGGAATCTGCTCGAAGTCGTAGGCATACTCGTCGGCAAGTCCGCCAAAGGAATGGCCGAACTCATGCACCACCACGGGCAGCGACTGGGCATGGTGCATGGCTGCGAGGTTATAGGAGTTGAGTATGCCGCCACCGCCATACTCCGAGGTGTTCACCAGCACGATGATGTGCTCATAGGGTGTGCCGGCGAGCCAGTCGTGCAGGTCTTTGAGGTGGAGGGTGGTGAGGTAGCGGTCGCTGTAGAAGGTGTCGAAGTGGGAGTGCAGGGCAGTGTTCTTCCACACGCCGTTGTGGGGCGTGCTGGTGCCGCTTTCTGCCGACGGGCTTTCCACTGCCACCACGTTGAACCTTCCTCTCAGGCTCTTGAACGGTTCGTGGGCGAAGAGTGCGTCCATGGCTCTGCGCGCGTCTTTCTCGAAGAGAGGCATCTCTTCTCGTGTGTAGCCCTCTGCCACGTAGGCTATGTGTATGCACCGGGTGGTGTCGTCGGCCTGGTTGAGGGTGATGTAGGGGGTGACGTGGTGCTCGCCGATGTGCTTGATGAGTATGTCGGTGGGCGCCACGGTGTGGGTGAACGTGGTGGTGACCTGCCGGCGGTTGTCGCGCAGGTCCACCGTCACGTCGACGGTGTCCTTGGGCATGGGCACGAGAAACACGTTCTCGAATGTGCGGCTGGTGGTCTTCGCCTCGTCGTAGGTGAGCCATTCCTGGAAGAGGGTAGAGAAGGAGTTGCGGTAGATG
>ULUS01022567.1_pt1 | contig 19182 bp, 13 predicted proteins | sample 1958761 | NCBI WGS metagenome assembly ULUS01 (sample SAMEA4835767, study PRJEB28245) | human gut metagenome | biome: gut microbiome; material: fecal sample | place: Denmark | collected 2008
CAGTACAGATCACTGCAGGGCAGGCTCGGAGAACAATCGGTGCGCATATTCCTGATTCGTTACGGACATAACCAGAGGTGAAATATCCTGCTGACATCAGACCTCTCCATGTCCTTTGTGAAAGCGTTCGAGACATACCAGATACGCTGGAACATTGAGGTTCTTAACAAGGAGGCAAAGCAGTATCTCGGATTGGGTGGCTATCAGGGGCGTGACTTTGACGGACAGGTCGCTGACTGTATGCTTCCTGGCATACATTGTCATGGCACTGGAGAAACGCTTTTCCGAATACGAGACGATGGGGAAGCTATTTGTCAACATGGAGAGCGATGTGAGGGCTCTAACCTTATGGAGCCGCATGTTGGACTGCATCCGAAGACTGCTTGAAGTTCTGTGTGAACATTTGGGCATCGCTTTGGACGAACTGGCTGAGAGCATTATCAACGATGACGAGGCTGTTGAGGCATACTTCATAATGGCGAAAGCGCTGGAATCCAGGCAATCGGCATAGCAACACAATTTATGTAAACGTTAAATACCTTTACTTTCTGACAGTTATGAGGCTTCCGCTTGTCATGTCCTAAGGAAATAAGAGGGTGGGAAACTTCAGTTATATATATTATAAGGTGTTCACCTTTAATTGTTGTGTCTTGTACTTGTCGCTTTCCACGGTGAGTGTCACCTTACCAGGCTTGGTTCCGGCTCTCAGTATGACGAGGGCTGAGCCTTGGAAGAGACTGCGCTCGTTGCCGGTGGTGAGTTCGTCAGAGGCAATGAATCCGTTGTCCACAGCCACGATGCTGGCATCGCCGCTGACAGAAAAACGGAGTTTGTCACCGGCATCCCATACTCGGCGGCCTTTCTTGTCGACAGCCAGAATACGCACATGGAGCAAGTCTTTGCCGTCGGCATGCCACTTCTCCTGGTCGGCAATGGCTTTGAGTGCCACGGCATTGCCCGTAGTCTCAAGCTTGTGTCGGGCTATCATCTTGCCATTTTTGTAGGCTACGGCTTCTATGTAGCCAGGTTCATAGGTTACGTCCTTCCACTCTATTCGGTTGCGTCGTTCCGGGGTAGTGCTGTTAGGCTTCTTTCCTAAGCTCTTGCCGTTGACCAGCAGTTCCACCTCATCGCCGTTGGTATAGGTGTAGAGCGACACCTTGCTGCCTGCTTCGCGGTTCCACGACTCCGAGAGGTCGCCGGTGCCCACATTGATGCCGTTCCACATTTTCTTCTTGCTGCCCTTTTCTATGATGCCAATGTGCACGGTGGGCACGTCAGTGAAGAAACTCTTTACAAAGTAGGCGTTGGGTTTGGGCTGCAATGAAAGGTCGAACACACCGTTGTTCCATCCCTTGAGTGGCCATCCTTGGCTTTCGCCGAGATAGTCGATGGCTCCCCAATAGGCAAGGCCCACCACCTTGTTGAGGTTCATTCCGAAATAGTTGGGACCCATGGCAGCCACGCTTGCTTCGCTTTGGTAGAACATCTTTTCGGGATAGCGGCGGCTGTCGCCGGGGAAGTACATGTAGCGGTAGTTGTAGGAGTTGACGTCTGTCGCTATGGCGAGCGGAGCAGGTATGGAGTCGGTTTCCAGACTGCGGTACCGCGGATGCATGGCCACGGTGGTGAGGCGAGTGTCGTCGTAGCGATGGATAAGTTCACGCTGCAATTTGTATGCCGTCACGCCCCAGTCGTTGAACGGAAGGGTGGAATATTGCTGCAACTCGTTGCCGAGACTCCACAGGACTACTGACGGATGGTTGCGGTCACGCTTCACGAACTCAGGTACGTCATACTGCCAGAGTGCCGCCCAGTCCACACGCCCGCCAGCATATTGGGTGAGCCACTTGTCATAGAGCTCGTCGACCACAAGCAGTCCGTATTTATCGCATAAGCGGAGGAAATCTTCGCTGTAGGGATTGTGCGAGGTGCGCACGTGGTTGAATCCGAACTCCTTCATCAGTTTAAGTCGTTTTTCTATGGCGCGTGGATAGGCTGCTGCGCCAAGTGCTCCGAGGGTGTGGTGGTTGGCCCATCCCTTGAGCAGCACTTTCTTTCCGTTGAGCAGTAGTCCGTGTTCGGGCGTGAACTGCACGGTGCGCACGCCGAAAGGTTCCTTGATGCAGTCTGCCACGGTTCCGTCCTCACGATAGAGTGTTACCTCGGCTGTATATAAATAAGGTGTCTCGCACGACCACAGCTTGGCGCCTTCGAGTGTGATGGTTGGTAGGGCATATTCTCGGTCTCTCCATTTAGCGTTAAAGTTGATGTCTTGTTTCTGTTCTGCCACCACTTTTCCGTCTGCGTCAAGTATTCTCACGCCCACAGGGAACGACTTCTGTTTGCCGCGGCATACGATTTCCGCCTGAATGTCTACCTTGCGGTTGTCGGTAGTGCGGATGAAAAGGGGGTGTCGTGGGAAATAGAGATTCTCGTCTGTAACGATGAGGTTTACGTCGCGGTAGAGACCACCACCGGTATACCAACGTGAGTTGTTGGGGTTACGGGTATCTGCTTTCACGGCGATTTCGTTTTCTCTGCCGAACTTAAGCTTGTCTGTGATGTCTATGTCAAAACCCAGATAACCGTAGTCCGTACCGCCTATACGCTGTCCGTTCAGATAGACGTCGCCCACCAACATGATGCCTTGGAAGTCGAGCATAATGCGCTTGCCCTTCCATTCTGTCTTGGGGGTTAGGGTATAACGATACCAACCGATGCCCATTTCCTTGAATCCTCGTGGACTGAGCCGGCTTTTCACGTTGGCTCCGGCATCACTGTTGTCGGGACGCTCGGAAGCATCGGGAGCCACCCATGGTTGGCTAATCTGGAAATCGTGCGGCAGGTTTACGGTTTCCATTTGGCTTGTTGCCAACTGTTTTATACTTACATCGCCACGATGAAATTGCCATCCCAGGTCGATGCTGATGGTGTCGCGCACTGAGGCATTAAGCGGCAGCCATCCGAGGAGTGCCGCAGAAAATAAGATAATATTTTGTTTGTACATTTCGGCTATTCTTTTGTTGTGTTTTAGATAAGGTCTGAACACTATCAGTTGCCGTCAGGTTTGGTGACGTCAGACTTGACAGAGGTGTACCATACGAACTTAGTGAAGTCGTCGGGCTGTGCGGGCGAATAGTCTTTCCAGTCGGGACGAAGGTCTTTCACGATGGGCAAGTCGAGTTGCTTCATGCCCATCACGACCATTTTTGCCACCTCGTAGGCACCATAGGGGTTGAAGTGGGTGTTGTCGGCCAACGCTTTGGTCTGTCCAGGATAAGTGTTGGCAGGATAGTGAACCAGTGCCTTGGTGCTGTTTTCATAACCGAGTGTTTCAAAGAAAGTACGGGTCATGTCGTGCAGCTCGATGACAGGCACCTTCTCGCGCTTTGCCACGGCACGCATGGCATCGGGATAGTCGCCGTGGGTTTCTTCGATTTTGGTGTTTGTGCTATCGAACTTGCGGCGTTGTGTAGGTGTGATGAACACGATGTTGCCACCTTTCTTGCGCACGTTGTCAATGAAAATCTTCAGGTTGTGCACGAAGTTGTACCATGCTCCGTCGCCCGGTCGGTGCTCCTTTTGGTCGTTGTGGCCAAACTCACAGAACACATAGTCGCCCTTCTTCATCATGGAGAGCACCTTGTCGAGACGGTTTTGGGCTATGAACGAGCCTGCGGTGAGGCCGCTTTCGGCTTGGTTGGAAATGGCGATATTGGTGTTGAACCACCGGGGAATCATTTGGCCCCAGCTGGCGTATGGCTCAAAGGCCTGGTCAACAACGGTGGAATTGCCGCAGAGGAAGAGTGTTGTAGCGTGGTTGTCGGGTGTCACTTCAATCTTGCTCACCACGGGGGCTGAACCCGTGAATTCAAGCGTGAGGCGGTCGTCCCAACTGAAGTGCCCGTTCTTCTCACGTGGCTTCAACTTGACCGATTTTCTGGAATCTATCTCCGGGGAACGTTTGTTGAGAACAAACTCCACCGTCTTCAGTTCGCCCTTCTTGGTCTTTGTCTCTTCCAACAACAGACGGCGCGCTTCGGCACGCACCACAGTGCTGCCTGCTTTCTTCTTCGATCCGAGTGTCACCTTGACCAGGTAGTTGCCGTCGGGAATCTTGACCGAGTAGAAAAACGATTTGTTGCCTTTTGCTGCCGTGATGTCAGTGAGGTCGTAACCATAGCCTGTGGCATCGGAATAAGTGGGTTGTTGCTTGGTCAGGTCGAACGTTTGTGCCGAGCTGGCCATGGGCGTCAGTGCCAGAAGGGCACCCGACAGGAGTAGTTTTGCGTATTTCTTCATTGTTTTGGGTATTGATTTATTCTGTTCGCAAAATTACATAAGATTTGTCTAAGACCCCGGGCATAGCTGTACAAAAATTCGCCATATCGTACAAATAGTACCGGATTTATTTTGTTTTGTCTTCAAATAGCATTACCTTTGTCGATGTGGAAAAGCATACCAATTGTTAATCGGAGGACTTAATCATGAAAAAGATAACTGTTGAGAATTTCGATGCTGAATATGAAGATTCAATAGAACAGCAGCAAATCGATAAGTTCGTGTGTGACGAGATGGGCAGGCAGATTCACCGCTATATCAAGGGCATGTCGGGGAGCAAGCAGATTATGCTCAAGTTCGAGGAACAACTCTCCTCGCTGACCATAGCGCAGAAAGAGGATGCCATAGCCAGATATATAGATCTGAACCGCAAGGCCATCAGCGGTCTTGATTTCAAGATAGTGCTCACACGTGCCATGGCCAACTATTGCGACACGTTCGACTACCTGCTTACGCTCGTGAACGACAAGCGAAAAATGGTGTACTACCTGAACCGCATCAAGAGTAAATACATTCAGTATCATACGGTGTTTGAGGAAAACGGAAAGTTTGGCATCAAGGATCATTCGGGCAGAGTGCTCGTACAGCCGCGCTACGACTTTCTTCGCACGATATACACCTACGTGGATGACCTTTGTGTGATGCCCATCATTGCACAGAAGGACGGTAAAATGGGACTCATCCTTCCCGATTATCACGATACGGTGGTGGCAGACTTCGTTTACGACGACATCTCGCTGCGTGACGAGTATCCCTATTTCGAGGCCACGCGCGATGGCTTCACGGGACTGATAGACAAAGACTATAACTTTATAAGACTATAAAAACACACAAACGAAAAGGAGTTGTCCGAGAGGGCAACTCCTTTTTTTCTTAGCAACATTCATGCACAGAATGCTTATTTCTCAAGCTTGGCGTCACTTCTGAGCACCAGTTTTATTTTCTTTCCCTTGCCGATGACCGGCTTTTTCCATGTGCCCTCGCACACGAGAATGGTGGTTTTCTTGCCTGTGGGGGCTGCATTCACGGCTTCCTGCAAGTCGAAATAGTCGCCCCATCCGTTCTTGGCTACAACCAGGTCGTAGTGGCGCACGTACTTTTTCAGTGCCGGTACTTCCTTGGCAACGGCATCAGCCAAGAGTGATGAAACCTTTCTTGCACCATACACGTTGTAATGCGTGTTGTCCTTGCGGCCTTTGGGAATGGCTGGGTTTTCGCCCGGCAGATACCACATGTGCAACTTGCGTGATGTCACGGGACCGAGACCTTGTTCGAGGTCGTGGGTGATCTTGTTGGCATCAACGAACGGCACGTTCATTTCTTTTGCCACATTGCGTGGAGATAGCAGGTATGCTCCATGAGTGTCCACGAGTGTGTCGCCCTCCACAATCTTGCCGCCGTCCTTAGCATTGGTACTCTTTCGCAGTGCCTCATCCTCGATGTCTTTGCCCGAAGTGGCTTGGAGATACTGTCCAGATTCGTAGTAGAAGATGCGGCGCACCACAGCGTTGAACAACACGGGTATGCCACCACGTTCACGCGTCTCGCGCACGAATTTACGCAGGTTATCGTCGAAGGTAGATCCCGGGTCTGTGTGGCGGTCGGCCTTGGGCTTCTCGTCGTTGTGGCCAAACTGGATGAACACGTAGTCGCCCGGCTTGATGCGGTCGAGCACGGGCTGCCAAAGTCCGCCGTTGATGAATGACTTCGACGAGCGGCCGTTCTGTGCGTGGTTGTCCACACGTATATCCTCGGTGAAGCAGTCCTGGAGCATCATGCCCCAACCGCGTTCCATATTACCGTTGGCGATGGGCTTGTTGGCCATTGTGGAGTCGCCGATGGTGAAGATTGTGATGGTCTTGTCTTTCTTGAATGCCGACAAGCCGATGATGACCACTGCCGCTATGGTAAGCGCCAGCAGACTTTTGATTCGTTTGTTCAGTATGTGCATAACTGTATTATATAGGTGATTGTTGTTTTGATGCGTCAGTTGTCGTGTTCCAGACTTATGCCCACATTGAGAATGCCGGGCAAGTCTTCACGCCGCATGTCGTGTCTGATGGTGATGTGGAGTGAATCGCCCTTTTCCAACTGAAGTTGCTTGATGGGAAAACGTGTTTGAAAGAAGTTCACTCCCTGTCCCACCGGTTTACCTGACTTGCCTATTGTTTGGCAAGTAATGGTGTCGCTTTGGGTGATGTTGCGCGGCACGATGGTGGTGTTGACGATGAGGGTGAGACTCATGAAGGGGAAGGCCCCGTTGATGCGGAGCCCACCCTCTATGTCGTAATTGCCCGTAGTGTCTACTGGTGGAATGTTGAAGTTGAGCAAATCGGCCTTGTTCCAACCTGCCACGGGCGTATCGTTGTATTTGTCGTAGACCACCTTGCTTTCGCATGCCGTGATGAGCGTCATGAGTAGGATGGCTATGAAAACTCTACTTGCTTTCATTTGCTTGTGGCTTGTTTTCCTTGGGCTCTCCATCTTCCTTGCGTGGAGGTCGTGGAGCACGCGGTTTTCCTTCCTGTCGTGGCTTACGTGGCTTACCGTCACCGCGCTGTGGCCGTTCGCCGCGAGGCCTCTTCTCGCGTTTGGGTTGGTCGCCTTGCTGCTGACCATCCTGATGCTTGGCGTTTTCCTGTTGGCCTTTGGTTGGTTGATTGTCTTTGGACTCACGGTTGTCGGGTCGTCCTTGTCGGGCCGGTTTCTTCTTCTTTTTCTTCTTGTCGAAACGCGTGATGCTTTCTCCTGCAAGCAAGTCTACGGGCTTCTGTGGCTCTTTCACCTTTCCGTCCTCTTCCAATGAGAGTGGTTTTTCGCCCTGCTTGTTCATCTCGATGATTTCCATGGCACGCTTGTTGCTGATGGTCTCGAGGTTGGCAGCCAGGTTCTTGTCAGTAGAGTAGGTGACGAGTCCCGCCAGTATGTCGGTTTTGAAGAGATAATAGTCGCTGTCCTTGGTTTGGAGGACAATTTCCTTGCTGGGCATCTTGCGGCTGGCTTCCACATACTGGTCGACTTCGTAGTTGAGGCAGCACTTCAGCTTGGCGCACATTCCGGCGAGTTTCTGAGGGTTGAGCGAGATGTCCTGAAACCGTGCAGCATTGGTGCTCACGCTCACAAAGTTCTTCATCCATGTAGCGCAACATAGTTCACGTCCGCAGGGACCGGTGCCGCCGATGCGTCCTGCCTCCTGACGTGCACCAATCTGCTTCATCTCTATTCTCACGTGAAAGGTCTCGGCGAGCACCTTGATGAGCTGACGGAAGTCCACACGCTCATCGGCTATGTAGTAGAATATGGCTTTGTTGCCGTCGCCTTGGTATTCCACGTCGCCTATCTTCATCTGCAGGCCGAGGTCTTTGGCAATTTGCCTGCTTTGTATCATGGTGCCCTGCTCCCTGCTTTTGGCTTCGTGGTATTTGTCCATGTCCACCTGTTTCGCGAGTCGGTAGATGCGCTTGATGTCGTCGGCAGAGCGCAGATTTGCCTTTTTGATTTGCAGTTTCACGAGCTCACCGGTCAGAGTCACCACGCCGATGTCATGACCGGGACTTGCTTCTACCGCCACGATGTCGCCCTTTTTCAGATCGAGTCCGTTCACATTGTGGTAGTAGCCCTTTCGGGTATTTTTGAATTGTACCTCCACCAAATCTGTGCTTTGTGCGTTGCCGGGCACGTCAGCGAGCCAGTCATAGGTGTTGAGCTGACGGTCTTGCCTGCCGCATCCTCTTTTGCAGAGTCCGCGGTCGCAACCGGTGCATATTTTGTATTTCAGATTTTTATGGTCCATAATGTATTTATAAAATAAGGTGTTATTTCTGTATGAGGAACATGATCATTTTGAGTGCCATGTCAAAGAACACGATTTTTCCGTTGGCATTTTGTGAGATATCGCGCAGTGCACGTTCCAGCAAAGCGCAGATGCCGAGCACGTTGGCTTCGTTGACATATCGGGCAAAGTTCTTGGAGAAGTTGGCCTCTTCCTGTGTCATGTAGCATAGTTCGGGCTGTTTGAAATTAAACATGAAGTTCTCGCGAATCATGTGCATGAAGTACACGAGCATTCGCTTTTGCTTTTCCCTGCCGAATTCGCCCACGGCGTCACTCCATTTCTTGAGGTCGTGGATGTTGCGCATATAGGCCAGGCGCATGAGCATGATGAACATGTCGAGAAACATGCGGTTCTCGTTACCCGTATCGAGTTCACTGACGGCTTTGTTCCAACTGCCTCCTGCCACCCGGGCTATATTGTGGGCCGTATCAGGCTCCAGTCCGCGCCGTTCCACCAAGGCTTTTTCTATTTCCTCTGTGGCTATTTGCTTGATGTCTATACGCTGCACGCGGCTGCGGATAGTGTCGAGTAGTTTCTCTGGTGCCTCGCTCACCATGATGAACACGGTGTGCTGTGGTGGTTCCTCCAGCAGCTTGAGCAGTTTGTTGGCGCTGGTTGGATTCATGCGCTCGGGAAGCCAAATGATAGACACTTTGTAGCCGCCTTGGCTCGACTTCATGCTCAGCTTTTTGGCGAGTTCGTCACTTTCGGCTCCTGTGATGATGGCTTGCTGGTTGGTGCCGTTCATCTGTTCCATCCAGTCTTCCAGGGTGAAATAGGTCGACTTGCAAATCATAGCGTGCCATTCGCGTGCGTATTCGTCGCTTGTAGGCTGGTGCTCGCTGCTTGAGGAAGGCTGCTTGATGGTGGGGTAGGTGAAGTGCAGGTCGGGATGCTCCCATTTGCGCAACATGGCACACTGCCGGCATGTCTCGCAGGCATCGTCCTGTTCGTCGTGGTGTTCGCAGAGCAGATAGGCAGCGAAAGCCATGGCAAGGGCCATCTTCCCCACGCCTTGTTTACCGCAGAGCATAATGCCTTGTGGTACGCGTTTCTCGCGCACCATCTGTCGGAACCTTTGCTTGGCATCCTCTTGTCCTATTACTTCGCCGAACTTCATCTCGTGGCTATAAAAGTCGTTTGGTTACTTCATACACGGAGTCAACAGCCGAAACGGTGTAGAAGTGTATGTTGTTGATGCCTTGCTGGTAGAGTTCCTGGCATTGGTTGGTAGCCCATTCTATGCCGAGAGCCTTGGCATCATCGTCGGTCTTGCACTTGAGTATTTCCTTGGCAAGTTCCTCTGGAATGTCGCAGTGGAATGTCTTGGGTACAACCGTAAGCTGGGAAAGTTTGGCAAAGGGCTTGATGCCTGGCACGATGGGCATGGTGATGCCCATGGCGCGAGCTCGCTTCACAAAGTCGAAATATTTCTTGTTGTCGTAGAAAAGCTGGGTCACGGCATATTGGGCTCCCAAGTCTTGTTTTTCCTTGAGATACTTCATGTCTTGCTCTATGTTGGGAGCCTCGTCGTGCTTTTCCGGATAGGCCGCAACACCAAAGGCGAACGGCTTGCCAGGGTGCTTGATGGGGGTGCTGTCTACAAATTGGCCATTGTTGAATTGTGCCACTTGTTTGATCAATTCCGTGGTGTGGGCATATCCGTCGGCAGAGGGCGTAAACATGCGGTCTTCCTTGGCCTTGTCGCCGCGAAGCAGCAGCAGGTTGCTGATTCCCAGGAATTGCAGGTCAAGCAGTTCGTATTCAATGTCATACTTGGACACACCGCTACATATAATATGTGGAATAACGGGAATGTCGTATCGGTTCTGAATGGCGGCCGCTATGGCTATGGTACCGGGACGGCGGCGCACCCGGAAACGCTCCAGCAATCCACTCTCGCGCTCGCGGTAGACAAACTCGCTATGGTGTGTGGTGATGTTGATATAGATGGGCTTCAACTCTTGGAGTTTGTCGATGGTGGAAAACAGACGTTCGGTGCCTGCACCCTTGAGTGGCGGAAGCACTTCAAACGAAAAGTGCTTGCCGGATGTTTTATCGTTCAATATTTCTGCGACATTCATACGCTGTATCATTTTGTTGCAAAAGTACGAAAAAAAAGCCACAATCATTCATTTCCCCTTGCAAAACCTATCGTAAATGGGGGAAAAACAGTCATTTGATAGTTTTTACCCCTTCTATTGTCGGTACTTATCCCCACGCCAAACAACATTCTTATTACCTTTGCAACAGTTAAAAGAACAATTCATAGAAGATTTCATATAATTAAATACCTAACTGTAAAAACTCGTATAACTGTTTAAAAACTAATGTGCATAAAGCAATATCAATAGGTGAGAAGCCCGCTACACGTGATGTGTGGCGGGCTTCCTTGCTCTTGAAGTATATTGTCTGCGCGCATGCGCGCGCAGGAAAGATTTTCCGTTTCTTCATGTTATCCATCACTTTTTCTTGATAATTGACATTGTTCAGCTGATTGTAAACGAAATAAGTGGAGTGATAAATGAGTGATAGAAGGTTTAATATCTATCACCGATTTGCAGTTTTTCAAGTATTGGATGGATTGCCCAAAATCTGTTCACCATGCCGTGCAATGATTGCCAGACTGTAAAGGGATGGGGTAAACAGTCGTTTCCTGTCAGTAACTTGGTATATCTTGTGTGGTGACCAGCTTCTTGTTGATGGTGTTCGGGTGCTTTGCAAAGTTGTGAGAAGGGGTGTAAAACTAACGAAACCATAGCCTTGCCCATGTTGTTGGTGACAGACAACAAACATCACGCCCTGCAAGGACAAAAGTGGAAACATCGGTCTGTGTTTCTGCGTGCCTTTGTCTTTGCAGGGCGCGATTCCTAATGGTAGACTAAACAGGGCGTTGTTTAGCTTGCTTTGAGGCTATGTGTAGTCATTTATACTTGTAAGTCGGTTCTGTTCGTGATTTCTTTTAGTCACCCTTCTTCCATCGCATTTATCTGACAATCACTTTCTTACCGCCCTGTATGTATAGACCCTTGGCGAGTCCTGCGGTGGAACCGTCCTTGCTGACCAGTCTGCCGTCGAGGGAGTAGATGGCGCTTGAAACTTTCGATGGCTTCTTCACGGTGGTTCCTTCGATGCCTGTAGTGCCAAAGTCGACTATGCTGATGCGGTTGACGTTGGCTGACGTGGCGGCATCTATAGTGAGATACATGCGGAAAGCATTGAGGGTACCGCTGAGTTTACTGAACGAGCCGTCACCGTTAAACGACCAAATGTCTTTTGAGCCGTTCGTCACAGGGTCATAGCTGCCAGTGAATTGGATATCTATCGAGTTGTTTTCGGTCATGAATCCGCTCTTCCCGTCCCAGTCGAGCACTGTCATCTTGGTTGGGTCGGTAGGTTGGACTTTGAACGGTTCCACATTGTTGTCGTTGGTAAACCCTATATACTTGACATTATCCTTCAACTTTAAGAGCAAGGGTGTGCCGGCTTTTATGTAGTCATCGTCAGTACACTTTTTCATAACCACGAGGTAGGTGTCGTTCTCGGTGTTGTGAATGATCTGCCCTGTAGGTGTCGCTATCAGTTCAATGTCTTTGTAAATGTCTTTGTATGTACGTCCCATATCGAATGGCAGATAAGTCGTGAAATATTGGCCCGGAGTTAGGTTTTTGCGTCTTAACACCAATTGGTGTGGGCAGTATGGCCCCTCTGTCATTCCATTGCTGGCAAGGAAGCCTCTGTCTTCATCAAGCAATTGATAGTCCTCTCTGATGTAGTCTGCATAACCCGACCAATTTTCTTTGAGTCTTGCTGATTGCAAATATGGGCAAGTAATGTCTTTAATCTTATCCCCAAATGTGTTGTTGCCTATATTGGGGTACTGATAAATAGACTCTACCCAAACTTTGGTTAAGTCGCTGCCCTCAAACACGTCGTCTTCGAAATGCCAATTAGAGCTAACGAAGGACGGGAGATGCAAAATAGTTATTCCTGTGTTACGGAAGGCGTATTTTCTAATAAACGCATATATAGGGTCGCTGTTAATGGTGATGGAACGCAGATTCTTACAACCTTCAAAGGCAGATTCTTCTATGAAGAAATCGTCCGAACCTGATGGATTTATCGTCAAATAGATAAGGCGTAAGTCGTCCTTAAAGGCATTCTTGGCAATAACGCGTACAGGACGACCCTCTATGGTCTCGGGGATGTTGATCGTATTTGGATCCTTCTGATTGCCGGGACCGGTTATCTCTATATAGTCGTCCATCAATTGCAGACCGTCGTATTCAATAATCCTCTCGTACTCAACCCCTGAGGCTTTGTCGATCTTCTTTTCGGCCCAACTGCACGCCGGCATCACCATCATCAAGGCGGTGAGGACAGCAGGCAGAATTTGTGCCCATTTTGTCGTTATTTGCATGTTCTTCTTTTTCATGTCGGTTCTATTTAAATTGTTAGAAGTCCGCAAAGATAACATAAATTCACACAATTATGCAACTAAACCAGTATGTTTTTTATTTCTGTTTTGCACTGTTGCACATACTGCGATGGTGTCATTTCCATCTCCGCCTTGAAACACTTGGTGAAGTATTTCGGATCGGTGAAACCCACCTTGAACGCTACTTCCGAGATAGGCAGGTCGCCTTGCTTGAGCAGCTGCAGGGCATGGCGGATGCGCAGTTGGCGGATAAAGTCGGACGGCGACAGACTGGTGGTTTCCTTGATGCGTGTGTAGTAAGCGGTGCGGCTCATGCCGAGATGACGGGCTATATTGTCGATGAGGATGTTGCTCTGTGAGATGTTGCTGTTCACATACTCCACGGTGTCGCGTATGATCTTGTCGCTTGAGTCCATGCTTTTGGTCTTCGCACTCTTGTCCAGTTTCGGAGCCACCTCCTCCACGGTCATCAGCAGGCTGTATTTCTTTTGCAGCACGTGGCGCACCTTGTTCAGATAGATGATGGCATAGACCATGCCCACCACAGCTCCTACGGCAAGAAGAGCCAAGAACAGGCGGAACCAGATGGTTTCCGTGAACAGTGGCGTCACGTTCACCTCGATTTCCCGGCGACATTCGCCCCAGGTTCCGTTGGCGTCAGTGGCTTCCACTTTCAGCTTGTATTGGCCTGCAGGCAAGTTGCTGTAGTTCACGGCATGCTGCCCGTCGTCGGCATAGTTCCAGTTCTTGTCGTAGCCTTCCAGGAAGTAGCGGTAGCGGATGTTCTTGCACCCCTCATAGTCGAGAGAGGAGAGATAGAGCGAAAAACTGCGCTGTTCGGGAGTGATGGTGAGCTTGTTGAGGTCGTTGACGGGCCTGATGTCCATGTCGTTCTGATACTGGATGCCAGTAAATACAATCTCGCTCTTCACGGCAAGCGGCTGAGTCTCGGAGTCGAAACACAAAACACCGTCGGAAGTACCCACCGTGACATTGTTTCCGTTGACCACAGGCATGGCTTCAGAGAAGATGATATCGCTCATGAAATCGTCTTGGTCGAATATGTAGTAGCGTTTCTTGTCGGGCATGTATTTCACGAGTGCCGTTTCCGCCACTACCCAGATGTTGGTGCCGTCACTAACGGCAGCCTTGATTTGGTCGGCGGCTGCCGAGTTGGGGAACGGCGTGTTTTTGAAATGTATTTTGTCGGTCAACACATCGTCCGACGTGACTTCGCTGATGCCGTAGCCGTATACGCAGAGATAAATCCTGCTTCCCTGCACGACAATCTCCATGACGTCAGACGCTTGCAGTCCCCATTCCTCCTTGCGATACGTGTTGTAATACTTTGTGCGCCCTCCCGTTCGCAGGTCTAAACTCACGAGTCCGGCTGTTGTTCCCACAAGCAACGCATGGCGCCCATAGGGCTTGATGGTGCGCACCTTGTTGTATTCCTCGTCCAGTTTCAGCGGCTTGAATGATGTGTGGCCGTGTGCGTCGGTGGTGGCACGGATGAGTCCCTTGCCGTAGGTGCCTATCCACATGTTGCCTTGAGCGTCTGCCGCCAAGGCATAGATGCTGTCGCAGTCGAGTCCGTTGGCGCTTTGGGGATGTTGGGCTGAGAAGTGCTCTACACCGTATTGGGTTCTGGCATCATCCTTGGGGGTGAGCAGATACACGCCTTCGCCTTTGGTGCCAATCCAGATGCGGTGCAGTTTGTCTTCTGCCATGCTGTAGATGGGCGAAGAGGTGAACGCTGTCTGTGAGGTTCCCAAGTTGCCGTTGGGCTGAAGGAAGGCGCATGCCGACTTGTTGTTCCGATAGACGGCAACGGCATTGGAACGGTCTGAAATCCATTCTCTGCCCTGTGCGTCGCAAAGCATGGCGCGCGTTTCCACCCTGTCGCGGTTTTGCCGGTGGATGAAATATTCGTGGTTGAAACTGATGAAGATGCTCCGCTCTTCGTGGAAACACCAAAGATTGTGCTGGAAGTCAACAATGTAGCGACTGATTTCCGATCGGGGAACTATCTCGCTGATGTCTCCGTTCTCGGGGACAACGGGGAGCAAAGTGCCGGTAGACTCGTCGTAATAGGAGAGCACACCTGCCACCGGTTTCACGATGACGCATCCGTCTTTGTCTTCCAGGATGATTTGGCGTGACTTTCGCTTGGTCCTTGTAGACAAGGCGTCGGTAAGCAAAACGGCTGATGTGTTGGCTTGCGGATTGACGAGCGTCATCCGGTTGTCGTCGGTAAAGGCCCAGATTCGTTGCTTGGAGTCAAACTGCACGTCTTCCACCACTTTGCCTTCGGCATATTTTCTCGTGACGCCCCGTTTCACGTCCATTACCGCCAGTCCCTGGGAAGTGGCAATGGCGGCAAAGCCATTCTTCACGCTGACTTTGTTCAGCTTCAGGTCCTGCTTCCAAAGCTTGAATGTTTGCACTGTCCTGTGGTTTCTCATCTTGGTGACCACACCCTTGCTCGACACCAGGTACTGGTAGCCGTTCACCTCAAAGATGAACTGGTAGTCGCCCTTGAGGCGTGTTTGGCTGTTGTAGCATATCGCCTCCTTATTGGTCAGCATCCATTCGTCTCCGTTGGACAATTTGCGCACCTTGTGCAGTTTAGCCCCTTTCGGATATAGCTTTCCGGGCGCAAACAGGGTGTATTCCTTCATTGGGTCACGGTCGTTGACGCGCATGCAGCTGCCGTCCTTGAACTCTATCCAGGTCACGGGCTCGTTGAGCGTGAAGATGTGGGCCACTTTCTTTGTGCGGATGCCGGGTATGTTGGCAGATGCGTTGGTGAAGAGGTTGAGTTTGGTGTCGAAGTGGTAAAGCTGTTCGTCGAGCGACACGCACCAGAGATCGTTGCAGGCATTGAGCTTCATGTTGTACACCCGGTTGGTGTAGATGTCGTTCCTGGAATAGACCGTAGGCTTGAAGGTGTAGAAGTTGTAGCCGTCAAAGCGCACCAGTCCGTTCCATGTGGCGAGCCACATGAAGCCGGATTTGTCGATGAGGGAATTGGATACATGCCGTTGCACCAATCCGGAATTGGGTGCAAACTCCTTGATGTTGCAGAACAGACGTCCATTGGCATGGACACGAAGAAGGCTTGCAAGAAGGCATATTATGATAGTTTTAAATCTCATGTAACACTGTAACTAATGTGGATATAATAGGTAATGGAGTGTTTCTTTCGCTTTGATTACGTCAGGTTGTGTGCAAAAATAGCCAAATTAATCTGTTTTTGCAAATTAAATTGGCTATTTTCTTTTTATTTGTCCATTTGTCCAGTCTGGTGGATATACTCGAAAAGTTGTTTGTAGAAGGGGTGACGGGTCATGGTTTGGGCATCTCCCAGGATGATGACTTTCATTCTTGCCCGTGTGATGGCCACGTTCATGCGGCGCAGGTCGCGCAGGAAACCAATTTGTCCTTCGTCGTTGGCACGCACGAGAGAGATGAGTATGACGTCGCGCTCCTGTCCCTGGAATCCGTCGACCGTGTTCACGGTGATGAGTTGCCGGTAGGGTTTGAAGAACTCGCGCTTGTGGATGAGGCGGCGCAGGTATTGCACCTGTGCCCTGTAGGGCGAGATGACGCCCACGTCGATGCGCTCCTCCAACACACGCTGCTTGCCTATCTTGGTGAAGTATTGCTCCAGTTGGTCGAGTGTCAGTTCGGCCTCGGTCTTGTTCACTCTGCCGAAACTCTCGCCGATGAATTCCTCCTTGCAGTCCATTTCCGACGTGTCCACCCATACCATGGGCGTGTCATAGTCGAGTATGCCGCGGTGTTTGATTTGCGGGGCGCTCTCTACCTTTCCGTCGTAGAAGTAGTTGCTCGAGAAGTGCATGATTTGTTCGTTCATGCGATACTGCACTTGCAGCAGTGTCACCACCTCGGGCTTGTTTTCCACAATGCGCTCCATCAGGGTCTTGCCCAGTCCCGCCTTGAGTGCGGCAAAACTTTTCACGGTGGGCGGAAGCTGGCAGTGGTCGCCGGCAAGAACCACTCTGGTGGCGCGCCTGATGGGTATCCAGCAGGCTGCCTCGAGTGCCTGTGCGGCTTCGTCGATGAAGAGCGTGCCGAACTTCATTCCGTCGAGCAGGTGGTTGGCAGACCCCACGAGGGTGGAGGCAATGACCCTTGCCTCGCCGAAGAGGTTGCTGCGGATGCGCAGCTCCAGTTCCACGGCGCGTGCTTTCAGCCGGTCCATCTTCTGGTGCCAGCGGTCGTCACCCCGTTTGTGGTTTTTGCGCATCTCGCGGATGGTCTTCCTGATGCTCCACAGTTGCGGGTAGTCGGGATGCGACTCGAAGCGCCTTTCGTAGGTGGAGGCAAGCATCTTGTCGGTCACCTTGGTGGGATTGCCGATGCGCAGCACGTTCAGTCCCCGGTCTTCCAGTTTCTCGCATATCCAGTCCACCGCCATGTTGCTTTGCGCACACACCAGTACCTGGTTTTCCCGGCGCAGTGTCTCGTAGATGGCTTCCACGAGTGTGGTGGTCTTGCCCGTTCCTGGAGGCCCGTGCACCACCATCACGTCCTTGGCGCGCAGCACTTCGTTCACCGCTTTTTCCTGTGTGGCGTTGAGCCAGGGGAAACGTATCGGGTCGAAGGTGAAGCGGCCTGCGGGTTGCCGGCTGTAGAACAGGTCGCGCAGATAGGCCAGGCGGTTGCCCTTGGCACTGATGGTGCGGTCGAGCGCCTCGAACATCAGGCGGTAGCTGGTCTCGTCGAAAAACAGTTGTATGCCTGCCTGGTCGGCTTGTGCCAGGGCGAGAACGTCGGCTCCGTCGGGCAGGGTGACCACCATGCGGTCGCCGTCGACAAAGCTCACGGTGCCCGTGGCGTGGAAATAGTGTATTTCGTTTTTGCCACCATTTGCCTTGGTGACGGTGAAGAAGCATACGGGACGCCCGAACTCAAAGTTGTGTTCAATCTCCTGGTCGGCTGTGCGTGTCACCTCAACAGCCATCTGGTTGAGTGAGTTGTAGTAGCTGCTTCCCACCTTGACGGGATACCAGGCATCGCCGCGCTTCACCTTGCGCTGCATGCCGATGGTTTTGGTCTGCTTGCGGAAGGCTTCTTTTTCTGCCGCATACTCCATCTGGAGGAGTAGCCGTTGCTGTTGTAGGGATTGTATGGGATTGCTGGCCATATATATAGGGCGGATATACAAGTAAGCCTTTAGTGTTGCAGGGCGCACACTAAAGGCTGTAATTTTTTGGGTTAACCTTTTATTATCTTGACCACGTCTTCTATGTGCCGGTCGAACGGTCCGTTGTGTTCGAGCTTGAGCGTGCACATGGCTGCGGCAAACTTGCCAGACTCTTTGTAGCTTTCGCCTTGGCTTCGGCACCATAGATAGCCGGCGCTATAGGTGTCGCCACAACCGGTGGCGTCAATGAGTTGGGCTGGTCGGTAGGCAGGTATCTCGTGGAACTGGCCTTCCGCATAGACTACCGAGCCCTCGCTACCCAGGGTTAGCACCACCTCCTTCACGCCCCATGAGGCAATGAGCTTTGCCACTTCGTGCACGTCGGTCATGCCCGTTACCACCTCCATCTCGTGCTCGTTGAGCTTCAGAATGTCGGTATAGCGGAGCACGTCCATCTTGTCGGTCCAGTCGATGGGGTAGACCTGCTGGCCGCGCACCTCGCGCAAGTAGCCTTGCACGTCAATGCTTACCTTGCCTTTCTCCGACAGAAATTTCACCACTTCGGGCGAGAAATCATCGTTGAGCAGGGTTCCCAGGTGATATATCTTGGCGTCCAGGTCGCTTACCTCGTCGAGTGTGAACGGGTCGGCTTTGGCGAGCACGCGTTGTGAACGGTTGTTGAAGTTATCTTCATACTTGTTTTCAAAGTAAACGGTGTTACTGCTCGTGAACGCTTTCACGTCAATGCCCGCCGCACGCATCTCTGCTACGGCATTCATTTCCGATTTGCCCAAAGCTGTTACCAATTGGTAGTCCACGGTCTTGGGCAGACTGTTGAGGGCATAGGAAAAGTAGAACGACGTGCCACCCGACATGTAAACGGTGCGGCGCGGTGTGATAATCTTGTCAAGCGTGATATGCCCGATGCAACAAATATCCTTCATCTTTAATCTTTGGTTATCTAAAAACTCTGCAAAGATACATATTTTTCGGCTAACAGCCAAGCGTAACGGTTCTTAAAAGGGACAAAGTGGGTTGAAATACAGATATTTCGGGAAGAACCGCATTTGCTTGGCTTTGTTCTCTTGCTGCCTTGTGTGGCTTTGCTTCTCACGCGCGCGCACGCGCAAGAAAAGTTTTTCGTTTTTTCGCCATTATCTATCACTTTTCTTAATGTTTTACATTATTTGCTTGTATTTAAGTGAGATAGATGGAGTGATGGATGCGTGATAGATGGCTAAAAATCCCTCACTTCTATCACTTATCCATCACTTGTCAAGTTCAAGTGGAATGCCCCAAAATAATCCCACTACCTGGCTATTTGTTGTCCAGGTAGTGGGATCATGTAGAAGTCTGCCACTTGCGAGGCGTAAGTCTGCCATTAACACTCCG